>AMWB02012324.1_pt2 | contig 26858 bp, 24 predicted proteins | sample 200311 | NCBI WGS metagenome assembly AMWB02 (sample SAMN02737377, study PRJNA173069) | bioreactor metagenome | biome: anode biofilm in microbial fuel cells | place: USA: California | collected 2010-12-16 | reverse complement strand
CAGTCTACAGTCTAAACAGCTGGATAGTTACCCGATATTTAAGTTTTTTTTGAAATATTCCGAAATGACAAGTATGAACAATAATGAAGAGTCAGAAGTGAGGAGGAACAAAAATGGATATTATTATCGGCAAGACACCCTACGTCAAAAAGGATCCGGAAAAAAAACCTGCCTATGACACTACGGACAAGAAGAAGGAACGGCGGCGTAACCGTCGTGATCGCCGTAAAAGCGTGCGCGGAGATGTCATTGTTTCCATTTCCGTACCCAATGACCGGCGGATGCATCCTGAGCGGCGCAGGGGATAAGGCACGAAGATGATGTCGCGAGTTAACCGGAATTCCCCATGGGCCAGTTTGTCAATGCACTAAATTGTCATCGGGGAGAATTGCGATCCGGTTCACCAGCAGCAGGATATTTTTTTTCATTTTCGGCGAAACGTTGATGAATTTGACCCCCATCCCACGGTCGATTTCCGGTCCGTCCAGGTTTACCCAGGCGACTTCAGCATTCACCTTGATATCTTTTGCCAGGCCGATGGCAAAATCAACCAAGACTTTTTCTCCTTTGGAAACCGGGGTGGATGTGTTGATGAACATGCCGTCCGCCGAGATGTCACGGGTAAAGGAGATGAGGTAGTCGCCTTCATGCAGAACGGTTACGTCAAACTGAACAGGAATTCGGTTGCTTTTTCTTTTTTCCTTTTTTTTGTTTTCCATAACAGGACCAAAAAAATTAACGGGATATCGATAATATAAATGTTTCTACCACATCAGTGACTGGAAAACAAAAAATATCCCGTTAGTTTTTAAAAAAAACATAGGCCGCCAGTCCGAGCAGAATAACGGCAAAAATTTTCTTGAAATTGGCGGTGGAGACGTGTTCCACCAGCCGGGCGCCGATCTGGGCGCCGGCGATGCCGCCGATACCGAGCAGGATGCCGGCCCGGTAATCGACATGAGTCAGTTTGTTATGGGCAATGACGGCGGATATGGCAATAACCAGAATCGCCATGAATGAGGTGCCCACCGCTTTTTGCGCCGTATAGCCGAGAAAAAGCAGCAGGGGGATGATGAGAAATCCGCCGCCGAGTCCGGTGAAGGCTGCACCGATGCCGACGATAAAGCCGCTGCAGATAAGAAGAAGTGATTGGGTCATGGTAAACGGTTCCTTTCCAGGCGACGATATTGGATGGCCTCGGCGATATGGCCGGAGCCGATTTCTTTTTCTCCGGCGAGATCGGCGATGGTGCGGGCGATTTTCAGGATGCGGTGATAGGCCCTGGCGGACAGGCCAAGTTGCGCCATGCCGCTTTCAAGCAGGCTGAGGGATTTTTCGTTCAGGAGGCAGAATTTTTTCAGATCGCGGCTGGTCATCTGGCTGTTGCTGAAAATTCCTTTCCTGCCCTTAAAGCGTTGTTGCTGTATTTTCCTGGCTTTTACCACCCTTTTCTTGATTTCCCCGGAGCTTTCACCCTCAACGGCTGATGCAACTTCCTGGAAGGGAACAGCCGGCACCTCAAGATGGATATCGATTCTGTCAAGTAATGGACCGGAGAGCTTTTCCGCGTAGCGTTTTATCTGCAGCGGAGTGCAGGTGCAGACGTGCCGGTTGTCGCCGAGATAACCGCAGGGACAGGGGTTTAATGCCGCCACCAGCACGAACCTGGCAGGAAAGGTGAGAGTCGACGTTGCTCTGGCAATGGTCACCTTGCCGTCTTCCAGCGGTTGCCTGAGCACCTCCAGGACGTTTTTTTTGAATTCCGGCAGTTCATCAAGAAAAAGAACGCCGTTATGGGCCAGGGAGACTTCTCCCGGACGGGGAATGTTGCCCCCGCCGATAAGCCCGGCGTCGGAAATGGTGTGATGCGGGGAGCGAAACGGCCTCTGCGGCATCAGACTGCATCTGTCGGGCAGCAGGCCGCAGACGCTGTATATCTTGGTTGTCTCCAGAGCTTCTTCAAAACTGAGATCCGGCAATATGGTCGGTAACCGTTTTGACAGCATGGTCTTGCCGGATCCCGGCGGGCCGCTCAAAAGCACATTGTGGTCACCGGCGGCCGCAACTTCCAGGGCCCGTTTGACATGCTCCTGGCCTTTGACTTCACTGAAATCAAGCTGGTAATCCTGCTGTTTGGTCAACAAGGATTCCATGTCAACCACGGCGGGGGGAATTGATTTTTTGCCGGCAAGAAAATCAACCGCCTGGTGCAGAAAACTGATGCCGATGACGTCTATTCCCGTCACCACCGCCGCTTCCGGCGCGTTGTCAACCGGAACCATGATTCCCTGGAGCCCAGCTTTGCGAGCGGCGAGAACCATGGGGAGGATGCCCGGCACAGGCCGAATGATGCCGTCCAGGGCAAGTTCGCCGACCACGGCGTACAAAGGGAGTTTGTCCGAGGGGAGTATCTCCTCGGCCGCAAGAATGCCGACGGCAATGGGAAGGTCGAACCCGGTTCCCCCCTTCTTGATGTCCGCCGGAGCAAGATTCACGGTTATCTTTTTGTTTGGAAAATCGTAGCCGCTGTTTTTGATTGCGGCCCTTACCCGATCCTTGCTTTCGCGGACGGCACCTTCGGCAAGGCCGACAGTGGAAAAGGCGGGCAGACCGAAAACGATATCCACTTCGACTTCAACCGGCAGTGCATCGACACCGAAAACAGTGCTGGTCTGCACCTTGGCGAGCATCTTCGTGTTCAGCCCTTTCCTGTCAACGCGTCATACATGGCGATGCTGAACCCGAGATAAAATGTTTTGCCGATCTGCAGAGTCGGGGCCCGCAGAGTGCCGCTGCGGCCAAGGGCTCCTTTCAGTATCTCTTCTTTGTTGTCCGAGCTGGGTGAAAATTGTTTTGTCTTGCGACCGCCGGCAATAAAAATCGTCTCTCCACCGGCAAGCAGCTTCCAGGCAGCATCCTCCTCAATCGGATTTTTTCTGGCATCAACTTCGGTTATGATTTCCGCCTTGATCTTCCCAAGAGCCTCTTGGGCTTTCGCACAGGACGCTCAGCCTTTTCTGAAATAGGCCCAATGTATTTTCATAATTTTTCTCCTGTTTTTCGCTGATAGCAATCCGCCACGAGATCACCGGGCGCAAGGGAAAAGCAACTTCGCCTTCTTCCGGGCCTCATGATTCATGCATTTATTTTTTTACCACAATACAATAAAAAAGATAAGGGATGAATGATGAGCACGGGAAAAAATGAAATACATTCAGTGATTCACAAAACAGACGAAGCCTTCCTTTCCCGGACGACGCCACGATGTGCCGTTAATTTCATGAAATGCTGAGCGCCTCACCCCGGCCCTTCTTCCAAAGGGAAAGGAAATCCGCTTTCATGCTCAGCTTGGCATCTGATGATCATCTTGAGTCATTTTGCAAGAGGCTCCGCTGTTTTCTCAATTGATCAAATGATTTGATGCCGGAGAAAAAATCAGATACGTTGAGATATGGCATTGATAAAATTCGGCTGGATTCTCCTGCGAGAGGGGCTGATCCAGAGAAACCAGATGGAGAATATTCTCAATCTCAAGGAGCGTCACCAGGACAGGCTCTTCGGGGAACTGGCATCCCATTATTTCGACGTTCCTGAAGATGAGATCGAGGACGTGTTCGCCAATCATGTACTTCTGCCTTTTTTCAAAAACTGGTTCCTTGACCAGATTCGAAAAAAGGTCAAGATCAAGGATGCGGATATGGATGAGTTCATTACCCATGTGGAGGTGACTCTGTCCGGCTTTACCCGGAAGATTATTCGGTCCACCGCTTTTGCTCAAAAAGACAAGCACTTGCATTGTGCCTCGAAGGACGTCGATCTGCGGATCAGCGGCACTCTTGCCGAGATCGTCATTCATACCTCCATAAATGAAACGCTTGTTTTTCGTGATGTTCAATTTGAGTTTAAAAGAGCGCACGAAGAAATAGCTTTGCTGAACCCCCACATTTTCACCGAAGCAAAAACCCGACTTACCCAGTTGTACAAAAAATATTCTCTTTCTTAAGCATGATAGTGAACCCAAGGTGGCGCCATGCCTGAATCGGTCAAGCTTTTCAAGCAATATCCCTTTCAGAAGGGAGACAAAATCCGTATTGTTGACGGCAAGCGCCACGGCGACTGGCTGGTTGCGGATCTTGACGAAAAAAAAGTGACGCTGCGTTGTCCTGTCAGCGGCCGTGAATTTGCCTGGGATCGGTTTTGTTATTTTGTCGAGGAAAGGGTGCAGTCGTGGCCGGAGAAATAAGCGATTGCCGCAACCAGGTTCCTTCATGATTCCGCGCTTTGCGGAATGCGGCTTTTCCCCGCTGCGGCCACTCATTTTCCGCGAAATGGATGGTGATTTCAGGGGCGGCGGCAGCACCCGGCTTACCAGTGATGAGGAAATCGACACGGGTAACGGCAATAACTGGTTTTACTGTCGATTCTGCCGGGCTCGCATCACCTCTTTTTCCCGAATGATCGAGGTCAACGGCAGTCATTGCCATGTGTTTGCCAATCCTCATGGGAAAGTTTTTGAAATCGGTTGTTTTTCCGCCGCACCCGGCTGTGTTCACCACGGAACGCCGACCAGGGAGTGTACCTGGTTTACCGGCTGTTCCTGGCGTTTTTCGCTTTGCGCTGTTTGCTCGGCCCATCTTGGCTGGCATTATCAGTCGGATCTTGCCGGTTCCTTTTGGGGACTTGTTCTTGCCAATCTCGTCAATTCGTGAATAGTCAGGTCGTTACTTGCGGGGCGGGGCATGCGGATTGCGGATTTTCCGTTATTTTTCGATTTTTCATCACGATTTTACACGTTCATCAACCCCAACAATGATACAATATCCGTAACTATCCAGCTGTTTAGACTGTAGACTGAAGGCTATAGGGCTGCCGGTACTGTCGTATTACATATTTTAGGCGCTTTTCCTTCAGTCTACAGCCTTCAGCCTATCTACCTGGATAGTTACCAATATCCACAAATTATTTTTATCATCAGTATCTTTACTCCGGCCGAAGAAACCAGGTCGGAAAGTTGAGTCACAGGAGAGTTCTCATGAAAACAGCTATGATCGGACTGGGCAGAATGGGGATGAACATGGCCCGCAGGCTTTTGCAGGGCGGGCATCAGGTGGTGGCCTATAACCGCAGTCCGGACAAAACGGAAGAAATCGTCAACGAGGGGGCGGAAGGGTGCTTTTCGCTGGAGGAACTCCCGGAAAAACTCGATTCCCCCCGGATTGTCTGGCTGATGCTGCCGGCGGGCCGGGCGGTTGACGAGCATCTGGAAAAATTACGCGGCCTGCTTGAGGCGGGTGACATCATTGTCGAGGGCGGCAACAGCCGCTATCAGGATGATCAGCGTCGGCAATCCTATCTGAAGGGAGCCGGAATTCATTATGTCGATGCCGGAGTGAGCGGCGGCATCTGGGGACTGACGGTCGGCTACTGCACCATGGTGGGCGGCGAGAAGAAGATTTTTGATTATCTGGAGCCTCTTTTTCGCACCCTGGCTCCGGCGGACGGCTACCTGTATTGCGGGCCGACCGGTGCGGGGCATTTTGTCAAGATGATTCACAACGGCATCGAGTACGGCATGATGCAGGCCTATGGTGAAGGTTTTGCCCTGCTCGAAGCGTCAGCCTTCAGCCGGCATCTTGATTTCGGCCGTATTGCTCATTTGTGGAACCAGGGCAGCGTTATCCGTTCCTGGCTGTTGGAGCTGCTCGAGGACGCCTTTGCCAAGGACCCTGATCTGGCCGAATTGAGCGGTTATGTCGAGGACTCCGGGGAAGGAAGGTGGACGGTGGAGCAGGCCATTGAAAGCAGTGTGCCGGCGCCGGTCATAACCATGGCGCTTTTTCAGCGTTTTGCTTCCCGCCGGGACAATTCCTTTGAAAACAGAGTGCTGGCCGCGCTGCGTCGGGAGTTCGGCGGCCACGCGGTAAAAGGGAAATAGTTGCTGTATTCACCCCTTGAACGCGCCAACGCGGCCAAACGTTTCGTTCCCCTGATGGTGACTTAAGGAACAACCAGTCATGAATGAAAAAATCCTTGATCCCGACGCCGGCTGTGACTGCCTGAAAGCCGGGCAACTTGAGCCGTGCACCATTGTCATTTTCGGCGCATCAGGCGATCTTGCCGCCCGCAAGCTGATCCCCGCTCTCTATCAGATGCATCTGCGCAACAGTCTGCCCGTGCCTGTGACAATCGTCGGCTGCGCCAGGAGCGACTTGACCAGTGAATCCTTTCGTGCCCGATTGCATGAAACCTGTTCCGTTGAGTGCCGATCAGGCATGTCCGGCTGGCAACGATTCGCCGCCTCTCTTTTTTACTGCCGGATAGACTATGATTCACCTGAATCGTTTCAGGGGCTTGCCGGTTTTTTGCAGGAACGTGACCGTGAAATGGGGACCGCCGGCAATTATCTTTTTGACCTTGCCTTGCCGCCGTCTCTCTATCCGGTGGTGGCCGAGCAATTGGGCCGGAGCGGGCTTTCGATCCAGCACCAAAAGAAAAGAGGCTGGTCGCGCATCGTGGTGGAAAAACCTTTCGGCCGCGACCTTGACAGCGCTCTGGCCCTTGACGCCATCCTGCACAGCCATTTCCAGGAAGACCAGATCTATCGTATCGACCATTATCTGGCCAAGGAAACAGTGCAGAATATTTTGATGTTCCGTTTTGCCAATGCCATTTTCGAGCCGGTATGGAATCGCGGTTTTATCGACTATGTCGGCATCATGGCGGCGGAAAAACTGGGGGTGGAGAACAGGGCGGGATATTACGAGCAGGCCGGTGTCATCCGGGACATGTTTCAGAATCACATGCTGCAGCTCATGTCGCTTATCGCCATGGAGCCTCCTGCCCATTTTGAGTCGGAAGGGGTGCGGGATGAAAAGGTGAAGGTCTTGCGCGCCGTTCGTCCCTTCCGTCGCAGGGAGGATGAGGTGGTGCTGGGACAGTATGGACCCGGCGAGATTGACGGCAGCCCGGTTCCCGGCTATCCGCAGGAGACGGGTGTGGCGATCGGTTCGCTCATCCCGACCTTTGCCTTGATGCATCTGTATGTGGAGAACTGGCGATGGCAGGGGGTGCCGTTTTATCTTGTTTCCGGCAAGCGCATGGCGCGGAAGGAAACCCGCATCGTTGTCCAGTTCAAGGAGATCCCCCATTCCATGTTCCGCCGGGTGATCGGGGAGGAAATTGCGGCTAATCGTCTGATTTTCGGTATCCATCCGGAAGAGGGGATCAGTCTGACCTTTCAGACCAAGAAACCCGGTTCCAGGATGTGTCTGCGCTCCATGACCATGGATTTTCGCTATGCGCAAGGGTCCGGGCTAGATGCCTATGAAAAGCTGCTGCTTGACTGTATCGTGGGTGACCGAATGCTGTTCTGGCGCCAGGACGGCATTGAACAGTCATGGAAAATCCTTACTCCGGTGCTGAACGAATGCGAACAGTGCCAAGGCCGGGAGCAGAAGCTCCACGTGTATCCGGCCGGCAGTTGGGGGCCGGATGCGGCCTCATTCTGGGTAAAAAGAATTCACGAAAGGGAAATGGTGTGAATGATGCCCCGTGACATTCCGGTGGGAAACGGTTCCCTGATGATAAATTTTGATGCGAACTACCAGCTGCGTGATATTTACTGGCCCTATGTCGGTCAGGAAAACCATACGGCGGGCAGCCCCTGCCGGTTCGGTGTCTGGGTCGACAATATGTTCCGCTGGGTCACCGATTCGGGCTGGCAACGCAGTCTTCTTTATCTCGAGGATACTCTCGTCACCGAGGTGACCCTTTTTCATCCGGATCTCGAGCTTGAACTGGTTTGTCACGATTGTGTCGATTTTCACATTAATCTCTATTTAAAAAAAATCACGGTACGCAATCACGCGGCAACAAAGCGTGAAGTTCGTCTTTTTTTCGGGCAGGATTTGCGTATCGGCGGTCATTCGGTAGGCGACTGTGCTTACTATGAATCCCAGAAACGGCTTCTTTTCCATTATAAGGGGAAACGCTGGTTTCTGGTCAGCGCTTCCCGGGGAAGGCCGGGTTCATGCGGTTCCGGGCTTGATCAGTGGGCGGTGGGGATCAAGGGGGTCGGTGACAAGGTCGGCACCTGGCTTGACGCGGAGGATGGATTGCTTTCCGGCAATCCGGTGGCCCAGGGCAGTGTTGATTCCGTAGTCGCCCTTCATTTACAGGTGCCGTCTCACGGACAGGACGAGGGGTGGTACTGGCTCGCGGTTGGCGAGGATTATTCCCAGGTAATGGAAATTCAACGAAATCTCTGCCGGCGAGGAGCTGATCCTTACCTGAACCGCACCCGGGATTACTGGCGACTTTGGGCGAACAAGGGACAAGAGGCTGTCACGTTGCCGTCCTCGCCCCTTGCCGGGCTTTATCGCCGCAGCCTGCTCATTCTCCGCTCCCAGATCGACAACAATGGCGCGATCCTTGCCGCTAATGATTTCGACATCACGGATTTCAACAGCGACACCTATTCCTATGTGTGGCCCCGGGACGGCGCACTTGTTTCATCCGCTCTCATAGATGCCGGCTACTCGGAAATAACGGGCCGCTTCTTTGCCTTCTGCCATCAGGCCATAACCCGGGAAGGATATCTGCTCCACAAATACAATCCGGACGGTTCCCTGGCTTCCAGCTGGCACGGCTGGTATCGGGAGGGTGACAAGGAACTGCCGATCCAGGAGGATGAAACCGCCCTGGTCATCTGGGCCCTGTGGAAACATTTCGACCGTTTCCGCGACATCGAGTTCATTAAACCCCATTACCGCGGCTTGATCATCCGCGCCGCCAACTGGTTGCTTTCCTTCCGGGACGAAGAAACAGGGCTGCCGTTGCCGTCCTGGGATTTGTGGGAGGAGAGGCGGGGGGTGCATGGCTGGACTGTCGGCGCCGTTTGGGCCGGTCTCGAGGCAGCGGCCAAATTTGTTCACGCCTTTGGGCAACAGGATCTGGCCGCTGAATACCGCAATGGGGCAAAGGAAATAAAGAAGGCTGCGGGGAAATATTTGTGGATGGAGAATGCCGGTCGTTTCGCCCGCATGATTAACAGGAAAAAAGAGGGTGGCTGGGAGTTTGATGCAACCCTTGATGCTTCTCTCGTAGGGTTATGGTATTTCGGTATGTTCCCGGCGGATCATCCGAAAATTGTCTCCACCATGGAAGCGGTTCGCGAACGTCTGTGGGTAAAAACAGGGGTGGGGGGAATGGCCCGTTACGAAAACGATCCCTATCATCAGGTGTCGGAGGACGTTGCACGGGTGCCGGGCAACCCGTGGTTTATTTCCACCCTGTGGCTGGCCCAATGGTATATTGTCCGGGCTGAATCAGTGGATGATCTGCAAAAGGCGTTTGATATTCTTCAGTGGACGGCGGAGCGGACCTTGAAAAGCGGCATCATGGCGGAACAGGTACATCCGTTCACCAACGAGCCGCTTTCCGTCAGCCCTTTAACCTGGAGCCATGCAACATTTGTTCAGGCCGTGCTCGAGTATCGGGATAAAAAAAGCAGGATGCAACAGAATTGATATTCGCAGGATAAACACAACCCAAAACCAAAATAAAAACCATGTCATTGCTCCTCGCCGCCGACGTCGGCGGCACCAAAACAGATCTGGCCGTTTATGACACCGCGCACGGGCTCGGAAATGCTGTTGTCGAAGCGACTTTTGCCTCCGGCAAGTACAGCTCTTTTGCTCAGCTTTTGGAGGATTTTCTCGCAGACGGGAAACTTCGGATTGACCGGGCCTGTTTTGGGGTTGCCGGGCCCGTGCTGGACAACAGGGTACGACTGACCAATCTTCCCTGGCAAATTGACGGGGATGAAATAGCCGGTAAATTCGCCATGGGCTCGGTTGTCGTGATCAATGATCTGGTGGCGCTGGGCAGCGCCATTCCTTTTTTGCAGCCGGATGATGTCCGTGTGCTGCATGCCGGGAACAGGAAGGAAAAGGGCGCCGTCGGAGTGGTGGCGCCGGGCACGGGGCTGGGTATGGCCTTTCTGGTGTGGAATGGAGCAAAGTATCAGGTCTGTCCGTCGGAAGGGGGACATGCCGGTTTTGCTCCGGGCCGGGATGATGCGGAGCTGTTCAGGTTCTTGCAGGCGCAAAACAGGGCCATAAGCATTGAATCGCTTTGTTCGGGGCAGGGACTGCCCAATATCTATGGTTTTTTGCGGGATTCAGGGCTCTTCCCTGAACCGGAATGGCTGAAAGAGGAACTGGCCGGGGCGCATGACCCGACACCTGTTATTGTCGCGGCGGCCATGGACCCGCTGCGAAAATGCCATATCTGTCGGGAGACGGTACGCAGCTTCGTGGGCATATTGGCTGATGTGTGCGGCAACCTTGCCCTAACGGTTGTCGCCACCGGCGGCATGTATATCGGTGGCGGTATCCCCCCCCGGATTCTTCCCTTTCTGCTGGAGGATGATTTTCACGGTCGTTTCGCCGGCAGGGGGAAAATGTCCGGTTTGCTCGCCGATGTTCCTGTTGCCGTTATTATAAATTCCAAGGCAGCCCTGCTGGGTGCCGCTGCGTATGGGTTGGGCAATGATGAATAAGAAAACCCTGCAACAAGCGGCCATTGTCCTTTTTGGCGCCGGCTGTGTCGCCCTTTTTTATGTTATGGGTTTGGACCGCTATCTGACCCTGCACTATCTGAAAGAGTCACAGGCCGGCTTCGCCGAACTTTACGCCGCACGCCCTTTTGCAGTTATCGCGTCCTACATGGCCGTCTACATTCTCGCCACCGCGCTTTCCCTGCCCGGCGCGGTGATCATGACCCTGGCCGGCGGGGCACTGTTTGGTCTGCTCACCGGCACGGTGATCATTTCTTTTGCCAGCACCATCGGCGCGACACTTGCCTGCATCGTTTCGCGTTTTCTGCTGCGTGACTGGGTACAAAGAAAATTCGGCGACCGGCTTGAGCCGATCAACCGGGGCATCGAGCAGGAGGGAGGATTTTATCTTTTCACCCTTCGTCTGGTGCCGGTCTTTCCCTTTTTTCTCATCAACCTGGCCATGGGCGTCACCCGTATTCCCCTGCGCCGGTATTACTGGGTGTCGCAAGTCGGCATGCTGCCGGGCACCATTGTTTATGTCAACGCCGGCAAGGAGCTTGGCAAGTTGGAATCGGTATCCGGCATACTTTCCCCCAGCCTGCTTCTTTCCTTTGCCCTGCTCGGCCTTTTCCCGATCACGGCGAAGAAAGTGTTGGGATGGATAAAAATTCGCAGGGATGTTTAAACTGTAACGGCGGCAAGGGATTGCCGCCCTCCAGCACCATGCACGGAGAGCCCGTAGGTCGGCAATCCCTTGCCGACAAAAAAACGACGACACCACGCACGATGAACCCGTAGGTCGGCAATCCCTTGCCGACAAAAAAACGACGACACCATGCACGATGAACCCGTAGGTCGGCATCCCCATGCCGACAGAACAAAGGAAAAATGAATCATGTCGAATTATCGACGTTATCATCTTCCGCATCATCCGGTGTTTGTGACGATTGTAACAAATAACCGTCGGAAAATATTTGCATCCGCAGAACGGGTCGAACTTCTACTTGTCGCAATGCGAAGGGTTAAGGTTCAATATCCCTTTCGCCATTATGCTCATGTCATTCTACCCGACCATTTGCACTGGATGTTTGAATGTGATGAAGCCTGCAATTTTTCAAAAATTGTCGGGGCGGTCAAGCGAGATGTCACATGGCGTTTGAAGGAAACGTTTACAGAAAGTAACGGCGGCAAGGAATTGCCGCCCTACGACACCATGCACGGCGAACCCGCAGGTCGGCATTCCCATTCCAGCGGATGCATACACGGTGAACAAGTAGGTCGGCAATCCTTTCCCGACATTCGTGATGGAGAGTTCTTTCCCTTATGGCAGAAAAGGTTTTATGACCACCTTATTCGCGACGAAACTGATTTTGCCAGGCATCTTGATTATGTTCATTATAATCCAGTCAAACATGGTTTCGTTGATCGTGCTGCCGATTTTGCTCATTCTTCATTTGCCGGATGGATGGATCGAGGTGTTTATTCAATTAATTGGGGTGTTGCTGAACCGGAACGGATAAAAAATATGGATTTGGAATAAACCGAGTCATGTCGGCGGCAAAGGATTGCCGCCCTACGGTCATTTGCAAGGAGAACCCGTAGGTCGGCATCCCCATGCCGACACCATGCACGATGAACCCGTAGGTCGGCAATCCCTTGCCGACAAAAAAAACGACGACACCATGCACGGAGAACCCGCAGGTCGGCTCCCCATGCCGACAAAAGGATTTTTGAAAATGACAAAATATGACTATGATCTCGGCGTGATAGGCGGCGGGGCCGCCGGACTCACCGTAACGGCCGGTGCGGCGCAATTGGGTGCAAAAACGCTGCTGATTGAAAGGGAACCTGAGCTGGGTGGCGACTGCCTGCATTATGGATGCGTGCCGAGCAAGACGCTGATCAAAACGGCCGACGTCTATCAATCCATCAAAACGGCAACCCGTTTCGGCTTGCCCGAGGTGGATATCCCACCGGTTGACTTTGCCCGGGTGAAGGAAAGAATCAAGTCGGTCATTGCCGCCATCCAGCAGCACGATTCGGTGGAGCGTTTCTGCAGGCTGGGGGCAAAGGTCGAATTCGGCGTTCCCTGTTTCGTTGATGAACACAGCGTTTCGTTAAACGGCAAAACGGTGTCCGCCCGGTCATGGGTCATTGCTACCGGTTCGTCGCCTGCCGCCGCGTCCATTCCCGGCCTTGAAACAACACCCTTCGTGACCAACAGGGAGATTTTCTCCCTCGACAGGCTGCCTTCCTCCATGGCGGTATTCGGCGCCGGTCCCATTGCCGTTGAGATGGCCCAGGCCTTCAGCCGGCTGGGGACAAAGGTAACGGTTATCCAGCGCAGCAGCCAGATACTCAGCAAGGAAGACAAGGACATGGCGGATCTCGTCATGGCGGCCATGGTCGGGGAAGGGGTGGTTTTTCATCTTAATACCAACGTGCTCGGGGTGCGCGATCTGGGAAAGGTAAAAGAGGTGAGGCTTGCCGGGCCGGACAACACCCCGTTTTGCCTCAACGTCGAAACACTGCTGGTCGCCTTGGGCAGGACGCCGAACACCGATGGCCTGGGGCTTGATAAAATTGATCTTGCCTGCGACGGGAAGGGAATTCAGGTGGACAGGCGCATGCGTACCGGCCGGAAACATATTTACGCGCCCGGCGATGTCAACGGCTCCTTTCAGTTCACCCATGCGGCGGGCTATGAGGGGGGAATCGTCGTCAGCAACGCCGTCTTCCATCTGCCCCGCAAGGCGGATTATACCTGGATGCCCTGGTGCACCTATGCCGACCCCGAGCTTGCCTCCATCGGCATGAATGAAAAGGCGGCCAAAGCCGCGGGCATCGATTACCAGGTGTGGAGCGAGGACTTTGCCGGCAACGACCGTGCCCTGACCGAGGGTGAAACCGGCAAAATCAAGATGATCCTCGATGAAAAGGAACGGCCTGTCGGCGTGCAGATCTGCGGGCCTCGAGCCGGTGAGCTGATCAGCGAGTGGGTGGCGATGTTAAACGGATCGGTTAAGCTCTCCACCCTGGCCGGGGCGGTGCATCCTTATCCGACCCTGACGGAAATCAACAAAAGGGTGACGGCAAACTATTTTTCGCCGAAAATATTTTCCGAAACAGTCAAGAAAGGGCTGAAACTCTTTTTCCAGCTCAAGGGTTCGGCCTGCGATCCGTGTTCTGATCTTGCAGGAAAATGACAATGTGTGTAAATAAGGTGTGCGCACTGAACAGCTGAGAGGAAAACAAAAGGGGAATTGTTGAATTGATATGAAAAAACGGGCACTTATAACCGGCGTAACAGGGCAGGACGGCGCCTATCTTGCCGAGTTCCTGTTGAGAAAAGGATACGAAGTCCACGGCATCAAAAGACGCTCTTCGTTGTTCAACACGGACAGGATAGACCATCTCTATCAGGACCCCCATATAGAAAATAGAAATTTCATTCTCCACTATGGTGATATGACCGATTCCAGCAGCCTGGTGCGAATTGTGCAACAGGTGCAGCCCGACGAGGTTTACAATCTGGCGGCCCAGAGCCATGTCGCCGTCTCATTCGAGGAGCCCGAATACACGGCAAATTCCGACGCACTGGGAACGTTGCGTCTGCTTGAGGCGATACGGATAGTTGGCTTGGAAAAAAAGACCCGTTTTTATCAGGCGTCAACCTCGGAGCTCTACGGCCTTGTGCGGGAATCACCGCAAACCGAAAAAACACCTTTCTACCCCCGTTCACCCTATGGGGTGGCGAAACTGTATTCCTACTGGATCACGGTCAATTATCGCGAAGCGTACGGCATGTATGCCTGTAACGGCATCCTTTTCAACCACGAATCACCCGTTCGCGGTGAAACCTTCGTGACCAGGAAAATCACCCGGGCCATGGCACGTATCAAGCTGAAATTGCAGGATTGCCTCTACCTCGGCAACCTGAATGCCAAACGTGACTGGGGGCATGCCCGTGACTACGTCAAAATGCAGTGGCTGATGCTGCAGCAGGAAAAACCGGAGGATTTTGTCATTGCCACCGGCGTGCAGCACAGCGTGCGCGACTTTGTCAGCGCCGCCGCCCAGGAACTTGGCATGCGGATTCGCTGGGAAGGCGAAGGTGTTGATGAGACCGGAATTCTTGAACCTTGTGGCTTGCATCTTGAGCCTCGCACCATAGTGCGTGTTGATCCCCGCTATTTTCGTCCCACCGAAGTTGAGTCTCTGCTTGGTGATCCTTCCAAGGCAAAAAATGTTTTGGGTTGGTCGCCGAAAACCACTTTTGCCGAGCTGGTTGCCGAGATGGTGCGGGAAGATCTGAAGGCGGCCGAGCGTGACGAGCTGGTCAAACGGCATGGCTATATTGCCTATGACTATAACGAATAAGGCAACATGGTAAGATGCAAGTCCCAAGATGCAAGGTTAAAGGAGAACGAGTGTGGGCCGATTCGAAGATCTGGAAGTCTGGAAACGATCTGCACGGTTGAGCGCTGATTTGTATAAAGCCTTGCAGGGGTTAAAGGATTTTGGTTTCCGAGATCAGATTACCCGCGCCGGATTATCTATCCCCTCAAATATTGCCGAAGGCCATGAACGGGGATCGGAGAAGGAGACCGCAAATTTTCTCAACTACGCCAAAGGCTCTGCCGGCGAATTGCGAACACAGATATATATTGGGATGGAGATTGGCTATATTGAGCACGATATTGGAAGGAAGTGGTTGGGCGAAGCAGAGGAAATTTCACGCATGCTCCATGCCTTGATCAAATCTGTCAGGAACCGATCTTCACTCCTGTAGAAGCAAGATACACGGTTCAAGGTTCATGATGCGTAAGATACAATGCCCCTTGAATCTTGCCTCTTGCATCTTGCCTCTTGCATCTTGCCCCTTGCCTCTTGAATCTTAACCTTGAATCTTGCCTCTTGAATCTTAACTCTAAAATATACATCGCCGGGCATCGGGGGCTGGTGGGGGGATCGCTGCTCCGCTGTCTGGCCGTTGATGGTTTTTTCAATATCATCACCCGTACCCATGCTGAACTCGATCTGACCGATCAGCTGGCGGTAGAAAAGTTTTTTGCCCAGGAAAAACCGGAATACGTCTTCCTGGCGGCAGCCAAGGTCGGCGGCATCCTGGCGAATTCCACCTATCCCGGCGAATTTATCCATCAGAATCTGGCCATCCAGCAGAATGTCATTCATCAATCCTGGCGAACAGGAGTCAAACGCCTTCTTTTTCTCGGCTCATCCTGTATTTATCCCCGGGATTGCGCGCAGCCGATGAAGGAGCAATATCTGCTCACCGGGCCGCTTGAAACGACAAACCGTTCCTATGCCGTTGCCAAAATCGCCGGGATCGAGATGTGTTGGGCTTACAACCGGCAATACGGAACCCGGTATCTGGCGGTTATGCCGACCAACCTCTATGGGCCGGGCGACAATTATGATCTGCAAAACTCCCATGTGTTGCCTGCTCTGATCCGTAAATTTCACCTGGCAAAACTGGCGGTCAAACGCAACTGGGCCGCAATCGCGCAGGATGAAACCAGATACGGCCCCATCCCCGAAAGCATCAAGAGCAAACTTCGTGATACTTGCACCTTGAATCTTGAACCTTGTGTCTCCGTCTGGGGAACCGGATCGCCTCGCCGCGAGTTCCTCTACAGTGACGACATGGCCAGAGCCTGCCTTTTTTTAATGAATCTGTCGGATGATAAATTCCAGGCCCTGCTCAGTCCAGCCGGCTCGCCTCTTGATTCTTGCGACTTGAATCTTGCTCCTTTAATAAACATCGGTTGCGGCGAGGACCAGACAATAAGGAATTTGGCGGACCTGGTGAAGGAAGTTGTCGGCTATACGGGGCAGGTGGAATGGGATGGAACGAAACCGGACGGCGCGCCGAGGAAACTGCTTGATGTCGGCAAACTTTTTTCCTTGGGATGGCGTCCTGAGATTGCCCTGGTCAATGGGATAAAAATGGCGTATAAAGATTTTTTTGCTTCAGTGATAAAGGAAACTCCAAGTCTCAACGGTTGTTGAAACTTGATTTTTTCTTCAAAATTAAAAGAGTGAATAAATGGATAGCAACAATAATAAAGAACCGGTTTGTCCCTATGTCGGAAGTCAATATTGTGCTCAACCTTCGGATGATGAGATTATTCTGCTTGACATTTGGAGGAGGTGAGCGAGGGCCGAGGCGGGTTTCCCCCTTTTTGTACTTTTCCTGACAAGATTCTTCTTGATCTTCTGTGAGGAATCCATTAAAAAAAAAATCCCAACTTATTAGTATGTTCTGGTTGTGAAATTGTTCTTTGTTCAAATTCCGGCTGTCAGGTTTTTTATTGATACATGAAGAATAGTTACAGCAACTCAATTTGTTTGAAACGTGGTGACCATCCTGTTAAATACCGATACCCCTTCTCGACACTCCGCCCATCCGGATCCTGACGCTGCACATTTTCGGCAATATCATGATGATGAAATTGATCTTGTTGATATCTGGCGTCTTCTTGCCAGACGATGGCAATGGATTGCAGCTATCACGTTGATTTGTACCGCTTTGGCTCTTGTCTATGTCCTGTCGGCGCCCCGTGTTTATCGGGCCGAGGCCTCTATACTGCCGCCACGGCTTGGGGATGTTGAGCCGCTGAATATCCTTGGAGTGAATGCCAAGTCTGCTAAAGATGTTTATGGCGAGGCGCTCAAGAATCTGCAGAGTGTGTCTGTGCGGCGGCTGTTTTTTGACCAGCATAATTTGTTTGATTCGTTAAAGGGGCATGGCGATGAAGGTGGCGAGTCGAAAAAGGTTTTTGCCACGGCTTTCCATGAGAAGTTGACAGTTACTCAGGGTAAGAAGGATCGGTCTGATTTTGTTACAGTTTCGATGGAAGGATGTGACCCCGCGCTCATCACCTCCTGGCTCAATGATTTTCTTGCCATGGTCAACGGCTATACCGCTGAAGTCTTGTTGCAAGATCTCAACACCAACCTGGGTTCCAGGAAAGAAGCAATTGAAGTTAAGATCAATGCATTGCGGCAGGTTGCCAATTATAGCCGCCTGGACAGGATTGCTGAACTCCAGGAGGCTCTTTATGTTGCCGGCCAACTTGGTATTGTCCATAGGGTTGATGCCTCTTCCGTATTTTCCCAGACCAAAGGTACTTCTGAATTCGGGGTTGCCGTGAACACGGCAAACACGCCGCTCTACCTGCGCGGTACACAGGAGCTGCAGGCTGAAATCGACACGCTGCAGAAACGTAAAATCAATGATCCTTTTATCCCTTCTTTGCGCTCCTTACAGGCGCAGCTGATAGAATTAAACCAGATTCAAGTCGACCCTGATAAGGTTAAAGCCTTTCGTCTGGACCAGCCGGCTGTGAAGCCTGATGGCCCAATAAAACCCAAACGTAACCTTGTCGTGGCGCTGGGATTTGTCCTTGGCCTCATGCTGGGAGTTTTTACGGCATTTGCGGTTAATTTTATTGAAACAGCTCGTCGGCAGGAGTGTACTGAATGAGATAGGCTTACTGGGTGAGGGAGCGTCATTGCGAGCGAAGCAAAGCAATCCATCAGGTGCGGCAGTCGTAAAAAAAAATAATGATGGCTACTTTCTCCAGCAACCGGAAGTGATTTTTTTGTTTTAGAAAGGTAACTATCCAGGTAGATAGGCTGAAGGCTGTAGACTGAAGGAAAAGCGCCTAAAATATGTAATACGACAGTACCGGCAGCCCTATAGCCTTCAGTCTACAGTCTAAACATCTGGATAGTTACCTAGAAAGAAGCCTGAAACCAATTTTGACCATGGAGAGAAGTTTTGGACCAAGGGTGCAGATGAACCAAAATAATAATGGAAATATGTATGTGCCATATCAGGATGAAATATCTCTCAACGATATTGTCGTAAAACTCCGGAAGCGGCGTGGCATCTTGCTGGCCCTTCCGGTGCTGAGCCTGCTGGCGGCTATTGCTTTTTTGATCTTTAGCGCTGTGCGTACGGAACAGCCGACAATTTATTTTGTCCGCCTGCAGGGAATTGATAAATCAATGTATCCAAACGGCACGCCATTTACCCCCCCAGGATTTATTGCTCCCGGAGGTTCTCGATCGGGCGGCGAAATCCCTTGGGATTGATGATGCGGTGAATTTACGAGGTTTTATCCAAGTTGAATACGGTCTGCCGACAACCGACGGGATACAAAAAAAATATCGTAACAAACTGGAAGCCAAGAATTTATCAACAGCAGACATCGCCCAGATAAATCGTGAGTTTGAGGAAGAAATGCAGCGTCTCTCGGAAAGCGGTCTGCGGATTACCATTAATCACGCTGCTCTTGGCCTGCCACCTGCGGATGGCGCCACCTTGGCTTATGCCTTGCCGCGGGCCTGGACAGAGGTCTTCAGTGAAAAATATCGTGTTTTTGTCGACACGCGTTTGAGCAAGGCGGCGGTCAACACCACTGCCAACCCCTTTACATCCACAGCGGATATCCTTTTGGCCCGACACGCCTTGGTTCTGATGCGGGACGGGCTTGACATTTTGGCCAAAGATAATCGCTTCAAAAGTATCGTCAATGAGTCAGGCTTGGGCAGTTCTGATTTGCAGAGCGAGCTTGACCGCTTCAGTCAGATATATTTTAGCACCATTTTTTCCAGCATGTTTGCCCATCCTGATCTGGTTGCCGCCTCCTTTCTGGTTGAAACACAACTGCAGATTGATGAAATATCCCGTAATATCGAGGAGATTGACCGTGGCATTGCGGATCTGCGCAATTTCCAGCCCCAGGCAACAGGGCGACAGATGAGCGCCGGCGCCAACGAGACCGTCCAGTTCGGTGACAACTCACTGCGCCAGGTGATTGACTTGGCCAACCAGGCATCGTTGGCCGACTATATGCGTGAGCTTCTGGCGGCCCGGCGTGATCTTGTTGCCAAACGTGCCGGCCTTTTGAAAGAAATATCCCGGAATCAGGTAAAATCGGATATCAGTGATAACAAAGATTTTCTCAAGCAGGCATCGGCCATGTATTCCATCCTGGTAGAGGGGTATGACTCATTCCTCACAGTGGCTCACGAGGTGGCTCGCCAAAAAACCGGTGATTTCTACCGCCCTATGGGGATTCCCTACGTAAATGGATCGATCCTGCCACTCAAGGGTTTTTTGATACTGGCGTTAGCAGTGATCCTTGGAGGGATGTCAGCCATGCTTATGGCCCTTGTCTGGCCTGATGGGGCAGGAGTGAAGGGTGAGGGGTGTGGGTGAGCATGGTCAAGATCAAGAATTTTCGTAATTTCAGTAACAAAGTCGCCTGACTCCCCGGGGCATCGATGAAAAAAACGCAGGTGATCAGCGCTTTCCTCCAGCGCAAACTGGCTGAATATGAAATTATCCAATAGGAAATTGCCGAACTGCAGGTTAATGTAGAGTCGTACGAGGAAAAACAGTTTTGATCATTTGATTGAACTTGATAAAAAAATACTAAAAAACGCTTATGACATCTAAAAAAAATATTGCTGTTGTTGGAACAGGTTACTGGGGTAAAAACCTGGTACGGAATTTTCATAATCTCGGCGCCTTGCATTCTGTCTGCGACACCAATCCCGACACCCTGAGCGCATTTCTTGAGCAATATCCTGGTATAAGGGGTTTTTCCAGCTTTTCTCAGCTCTTAAATGATCCTGATATAGAGGGCATAGCACTTGCCACCCCGGCCCCGACCCATGCGAATTTGGCCAAGCAGATTCTGCTTGCCGGCAAGGATGTTTATGTTGAAAAGCCGCTCTGCCTGTCAGAGACTGAGGGCATTGAATTAAATTCCCTTGCTCGCGTCCATCAACGGGTTCTGATGGTTGGCCATTTGCTTTGGTATCATCCCGTGGTCTTAAAATTGAAAGAGCTGGTTGATGCCGGAGAACTTGGTCAGCTTCGTTATATCTATTCAAACAGGCTGAATATGGGGCTGTTGCGCAGGGAGGAAAATGTTCTCTGGTCTTTTGCCCCCCATGATATTTCCGTTGTTTTGGGTCTTGCCGGGGAGGTTCCAGAATCTGTACGGGCGCAGGGCGGTAATTTCCTCCACAAAAATATTGCCGATACCACGGTTACCCTGCTCAATTTCGCCAGTGGCATCCGGGCCCACATATTTGTGTCGTGGCTGCATCCCTTTAAAGAACAGAAACTGGTGGTGGTCGGCGAGAAGCAGATGGCGGTTTTTGATGACACGGCCCCCTGGGATGAGAAATTGCAACTCTACCCCCATTCCGTGGACTGGAAGGGGCATGTTCCTGTGGCCAATAAGGCTGAAGTGCACCTGGTTCAAGTTCCCCAGGATGAGCCTCTTCGCGCCGAGTGCGCCCATTTTCTTGAGTGCATTGAGACGCGCCAAACACCAAGGACCGACGGGGAGGAGGGCTTGCGGGTCCTCAATATTCTCAATGCCTGTCAGGCGTCCATGGATCAGGAAAAGAAAATCGTCATTGCCGCTTTCTCCGCCACTGTCACCCCGGACTATTTTGTTCATGAGACGGCAGAGGTTGATGAGGATGTGCGCATCGGCACCGGTGCCAAAATATGGCATTTCTCACATATCCTTGCCGGCAGCAGTATCGGCCCATCCTGTAATATCGGCCAGAATGTCGTTATCGGGCCGAATGCCCAAATCGGCAGTGGCTGCAAGATCCAGAATAATGTCTCGGTCTATGAAGGCGTGACTCTGGAGGATGAGGTTTTTTGCGGGCCCAGCATGGTTTTTACAAATGTCATGAACCCCAGGGCGGCCATTTCCCGAAAAAATGAGTTTTGCCGAACCATGGTAAGAAAAGGCGTCACCTTTGGGGCAAATTCCACCATTGTCGGCGATGTCGAGATTGGCCAATATGCCTTTATCGGCGCCGGTGCCGTGGTGGTGAAGGATGTGCCGGCCTTTGCCCTCATGGTGGGCAATCCGGCCCGGCAGATCGGCTGGATGAGCCGTTACGGCAAGCGGATGGATTTGCCTTTGGCCGGGGAGGGTGACTTCGTCTGCCCGTACACGGGAGATACCTATCAGCTCAAGGGCGATAAGGTTGTTTTGCTAACTATTAAAGGGTAATTGAGGGCTCTTGCTGCCGAATATTATGAAATCAATCGAATTTATCGATCTTGCTGCCCAACAGAAAGTTATAAGAGAGAAGGTGGAGCGGAACATCTCCGCAGTCCTTGACCATGGTCGTTACATTCTGGGTCCGGAAGTTGCGGAGCTGGAGAAGAGACTGGCAGACTTTGTCGGTGTCAAGCACTGTGTCGGCGTTGCCAATGGCACCGACGCCCTGCTCATGGCCCTGATGGCCAAAGGTATTGGTCCGGGTGATGCCGTGTTCACCACCCCGTTTACCTTTATTGCCACGGCTGAGGTGGTTTCTCTCCTCGGTGCTACGCCAGTATTTGTTGATATTGATCCGCGCACCTATAATATTGACCCGGAGCAGCTTGGCCGGGCAATTAAGGCTGTGCAGGAATGTGATGCTTCCGAGCACCCTTTGCCCCTGGCTGATGACGGATCCCCCTTGGCGCTTACTCCCAAGGCGATAATCCCGGTGGACCTTTTTGGCCTGCCTGCTGATTATGAACCCATCATGGCGCTGGCGCGACAATACGGCCTGTACGTTGTCGAGGATGCCGCCCAGGGGCTTGGCGGCATATACAAGGGCAGGCAGGCCGGTGGTTTTGGCCATATCGGCACCACGAGTTTTTTTCCGGCAAAACCACTGGGCTGTTATGGCGACGGCGGCGCCGTGTTCACCGATGACGATGGGCTGGCGGATATTATCCGTTCCATTCGGGTCCACGGCAAGGGCACGGATAAGTATGACAATATCCGGCTGGGTCTTAATGCGCGCCTCCACACCCTGCAAGCGGCAATCTTGTTGCCCAAGCTTGAGATCTTTCCTGCCGAGATTGAGGCCAGGCAAAGGGTGGCCCAGAGGTATACCGACGGGTTGAAGAAGTGCGACACTCTGGTGGTGCCCCATGTTCCCGAGGGCTGTCAATCTGTCTGGGCCCAATACACCCTGCTTGCCGAGGACAGGGGCACGGTTCAGGAAGCACTCAAGGCCAAGGGGGTGCCCACGGCGATCTATTATGGCCGTTGCCTGCATCTGCAACCCGCCTATGCAAACTTGCACTATAAGGTCGGTGATTTTCCTGTGGGTGAGACAAGTTCCGCCAATGTATTCAGTCTGCCCATGCACCCCTATTTGGACAATGAAACAATAGATTACATAGTCGAGGCTGTCTGTTCCGCAATGCAGGCGAGGTAACACGGTTGAGCCGCCAATGGGTGTTTCTTGTGCGTTGAGCCTGGCGAAACGCCGCAATCGAACGTGCCGTCATTGCGAGCGAAGCGAAGCAATCCAGGAACCAGCAGGAGCCTCGGAGTTAAAAACCTTCTGGACTGCCGCGTCGCTCCGCTCCTCGCAGTGACGTACACAAAAGGCACGTCATTGCGAGCGAAGCGCGGCAATCCAGGAAACAGCAGGAGCCACGGAGTTAAAAACCTTCTGGACTGCCACGTCGCTCCGCTCCTCGCAGTGACGTTTGTAAAAGTGCCGTCATTGCGAGCGAAGCGTGGCAATCCAGGAACCAGCAGGAGCCCCCCGGAGTTAAAAACCTTCCGGACTGCCACGTCGCTCCGCTCCTCGCAGTGACGCAGCAGGCGGCGGCAAGGAGGTGAGCTGAATATGGCAAAGCAGCCGGCAGTCTATATAATGGCCAGTCGTCGCAACGGCACACTGTATACAGGTGTAACCTCAAATTTGGTGAAACGGGTTTGGGAGCACAAGAGTGATGTGGTACCGGGTTTTACACGGCGTCATGCTGTCCATCTGCTCGTCTATTATGAGCTTTTTGATAGCATGGAGGCCGCCATAACGAGGGAGAAACAGATAAAGGCAGGTTCACGGGCCAAAAAATTACGCCTCATCGAATCTATGAATAGTGAGTGGCATGATCTGTATGAGACGATTTTGTGAAAGATTCTGGGCTGCCGCGTCGCTCCACTCCTCGCAGTGACGTTTGTAATGTGCCGTCATTGCGAGCGAAGCGCGGCAATCCAGAAAGCAGCGAGAGCCCCCGGAGTCAAAAACCTTCTGGACTGCCACGTCGCTCCGCTCCTCGCAGTGACGTTTGCAAAAGTGCCGTCATTGCGAGCGAAGCGCGGCAATCCAGAAAGCAGCGAGAGCCCCCGGAGTCAAAAATCTTCTGGACTGCCGCGTCGCTCCGCTCCTCGCAGTGACGTTTGTAATGTGCCGTCATTGCGAGCGAAGCGAAGCAATCCAGGAACCAGCGAGAGCCCCCGGAGTTAAAACCTCTGGACTGCCACGTCGTTCCGCTCCTCGCAGTGACGTTTGCAAAAGTGCCGTCATTGCGAGCGAAGCGCGGCAATCCAGGAACCAACTGGGCCCCCGGAGTTAAAAATCTTCTGGACTGCCGCGTCGCTCCGCTCCTCGCAGTGACGTTTGTAAAAGTGCCGTCATTGCGAGCGGAGCGCGGCAATCCAGGAACCAGCGAGAGCCCCCGGAGTCAAAACCTCTGGACTGCTGCGTCGCTCCGCTCCTCGCAGTGACGTTTGTAAAAGTGCCGTCATTGCGAGCGGAGCGCGGCAATCCAGGAACCAGCAGGAGCCTCGGAGTCAAAACCTCTGGACTGCCGCGTCACTTCTTTCCTCGCAGTGACGATGAAAAACAACGGCTATCAATAACAAACTGTGGCTGAAGTCGTAAAACAAACCAAACACGCGCGAAGAAAAGCCCTAACTTTGACACTGTAATCAGAAAAAAAGGTCTGAAATGCTAACCAACTTATTGGATAAATTGAAAAGAAAAGAGGCAACCATTGGCATAGTCGGCCTTGGTTACGTCGGTCTTCCTCTTATGCTGCGTTATGTCGAGGTGGGTTTTCGGGTCCTCGGCCTTGATATTGATGAAGAGAAAATATCCAGCCTCAATGGCGGCGAAAGCTATATCAAACATATCGCCTCAGAACGCATCAAGCAGGTTGTTGAGGCGGGGATGTTTGAGGCGACAAGCGATTTTGCCAGGGCCACCAATGTCGATGCCCTCCTGATCTGCGTGCCCACCCCCCTTACCAAGTATCGTGAGCCGGACCTCTCCTATGTCACGGGCACCCTTGATTCCCTCCTGCCCTATCTTCGGGCCGGCCAGGTCGTCAGCCTGGAGAGCACAACCTATCCCGGCACCACCGATGAAGTTTTAAAACCCAGGATTGAAAATCAAAATCTCACGGTGGGCACGGATATCTTCCTTGTCTATTCCCCGGAGCGTGAGGACCCGGCCAATGGCAGTTTCACCACACGAACCATTCCCAAGGTTTGCGGCGGCGATACGGACAGCTGTTTACAGGCAGGTGTCGCCCTCTATGAGCAGGTGATCGACCAGGTGGTGCCGGTATCTTCCACCAAGGCCGCCGAGATGACCAAACTGCTTGAAAATATCTATCGGGCAGTCAATATCGGCCTTGTCAATGAACTGAAGATAGTAGCCGACAAAATGGGTATCGATATCTGGGAGGTGATCAACGCTGCCGCCACCAAGCCTTTCGGGTACACGCCTTTTTACCCTGGCCCTGGCCTGGGCGGCCACTGCATTCCCATCGACCCCTTTTACCTGACCTGGAAGGCCCGTGAGTATGGCCTGCATACGAGGTTTATTGAACTTGCCGGTGAAGTCAACACCGCCATGCCGGAATGGGTGGTGGGCAAGATTATGGATGCCCTCAATGACAGGGGCAAGGCGCTCCACGGCGCCAAGATCCTGGTGCTTGGCATTGCCTATAAAAAGAATGTGGATGATATGCGCGAGTCGCCTTCCGTGGAGCTGATGGATCTCCTTAAGAAAAAAGGCACTGAAGTGCTCTACGCAGACCCGTTTGTGCCGAGATTCCCACCAATGCGTAAATATGCATTTGATCTGGCATCCACTACCTTGACCCCGGCAATTATAGAACAGGTGGACTGTGTGCTGCTTGCCACGGATCATGATGATTTTGATTATCAGATGATCGCCAGACACGCGCAGCTGATTGTTGATACCCGTGGTGTCTTTGATGGCGAGCTGCCGAATGTGGTGAAGGCCTGAGCAGAGAAGATGGCTTTTTCCTGAGAACGATGATGTGACCAGCGTGAAGCAAATGTGTAAAGAAATCTGGACACTACCGTCATTTTTGCCGCAGTGGAAGCAATGCTGGCCGATGTTTTTAGGGCTGCTCCTGCTTGGCGGTTGCCAGTACGACGCTTTCGTGGAGCAAAAGCCGGTCAGTTTCAACGGTAATTTTCTTTTCTATAATGCCCCTGCTGCTCAACGGATTCCCGGTACCTCAACAGAGTATGTGTCCTATGTGAATCGATGGGGAGCAGTAATGGTTACTGAGCTGATTGTCAAAAACAATCGCACACGGATAATTACTGAGGAAATTGTTCATGAGTACACCAATAGTATCAATTATGACAGGGGGTACGCGGATGATCACGCAGCCCCAGCCCTTCTGTTTGATACAAGCGAAAACCGCTTGCTGGTGGCTACCGCTTATCATGGTTCAGATTTGTTTCTCTACGAAAAGAAACTGGGCCTGAACGAGTCGTTTAGACTCGTTCAACATATACCTGGCCGTTACACCTATCCTCGCTTCATTGAATACCGGGGGAAAACATATCTTTTCCTGCGCAATCAGTCGCCAGGAAAGCTGTTGGGTCATCTGGTTGTGAGGAGTAGTCTTGATAATTTTACGGCCGAGCAAGTCGTCATCCCGTCGGATGAAGGTCACGTCATCTATGCCTCCGTGCCGGCCTTGTTCCATGACGGGGTAATGATCCAATATTCCACCCATTCCTATGAAACCGAAGACCTCGAGGGCTGGAATTTGGCACATTACGATCCCGAAAGCGGTAAAGTTGTCCGATCAGCAGACTTCTCCTCTTTCATCCCGATGACCTGTGTGAGCAATCGGCCAACGGGAATCGCTGTTTCCGGGGGTAAGGTGCTCATGGCAACCGCCTGCTTCGAGCCTGGGTATAAGACAAAAAAAAACAGTGAACGTTTCTTCAGCCGTGAGAATTATATACGAATTCTTCAGGTTGACCTCAATACGCTCGATGCCAATGATACCAAGCTGCTGCACGATGCGGTCGCAGTTGCGCCATACTACCACACCAGTGTTGCCGTGCATGAAGACGGCACCTGGCTGTACTTTGACGGCAAGGATATTCGTTCCAACCGATTGGTGCCGGCTGCATGCCGTACCCCCCCCCCCCCC
>AMWB02079940.1_pt1 | contig 26859 bp, 20 predicted proteins | sample 200311 | NCBI WGS metagenome assembly AMWB02 (sample SAMN02737377, study PRJNA173069) | bioreactor metagenome | biome: anode biofilm in microbial fuel cells | place: USA: California | collected 2010-12-16 | reverse complement strand
CCATTAGCGGCAAACATTTGTGATATAGGTAACTTTGTGAGGTAATTGAGTGAAAAGACAAGAAGAAGATAGGTGGGCAAGGGAGTTTTTTGTTTACCCTATTTGACAATCTGAAAAGGAGCATAAAAAAAAGCACCGATGGGGGATTTCCCATCGATGCCGGACAATCATCAATTTCAGGACTGTGTTTTTTCTTCAACCTGCTTATTGCTGAAGAGGTAGCAAAGCGGCCAATACTTGAATTCATCAGTCTCGCCTTCTTCGGCTTCCTGCCTGGCTGCTTTTTTAGGGCTTCCCCATACTGAAAATGCTTTACTGCCCCGGATGATGAACTTACCCTCATCTTTCCATTGCTGAAAAGTTTTGAAGATGGTATTTTCACCATCGGCAGAATAGACCTGGATAAGTCCTTCATTGACAGAATCGAAGTCAGCAGCGCCGGACTTCATTTGAAGCTGAAGCACCCGGGAAAGCTGTTTCAAGTTTTCACGGCGCATTTTATACAGCGCTTTAGCTTCCGGGGAAATAGACCGCACGATAGTCATAATGTTTGCCGCTTGCCCTGCGGACTTATTTTGGCATCTGGCGCGCCGGGTTATTAAAATGAAAAGCATATCAGATCGCTTGAATGATTTCCAGCAAATGTTAGGGTCAGATCAGCATGATCTGAAAGAAGACGAAGTCCGAATGAGCCGAACTGCCCATTTTAGGGCAGTTAAGCGAAATGAGCATTTAGCGCAGAATATCAGACAGGCAGATAACTTTGCTGTGTCATTGTGATAAGAGAAGGAAATAAATAGGATGGTATGAGTTCAAGGGGGAAATCTTCTTTAATAGTTTTATAAATATAAAAAGTAACCGGCGAAGCCGATCCCTGAATTATAATTTACCATCATTGAAATCTTTAACTGCTTCCATATAACCAGCAATAAGTAGCTTTCTCGTATAGTAATACAAATGTCAGTTCTCATTTTGTTCTACCGATTCGTTATAGACTGTCTCCCTGAATGTTGATGGTATGGTGTCGTGCGGGGGTAAAGCGTACGTTCGTATCCTCCATATGTGAAATATAATGAGAGTGATAGCCTTCGAAAACCACTGAAACCTGCATGCATTGTACAATGTGTTTTGGGTACAGGTTTTATTTATTTATTTTTTTATCTATATTTAATACTTACAATCTTAAACGGTTTAAAATATTTTTTTTCTCTGTCTTTGTATTGTGAATTAAAAAATGGTTTGATAGTATAAATTAAATATGCTTCTACATCATCAACAATTTTTTTGGCTTGATCAAAAGGAAAATGCTCAATAGCTACTTTACGTGTCAAACCGTTCTTGCTAAAATAAATATCCAATCTACTGCAAAGTCGAAAGTATACATTTATATCACTTTTATTTACATATTTTGAAAGCACCTGCATTGCTTTTGCATGTCCTGAAAACCTTTTATTTACCTTCAAGGACGTTGTTTGTCCCAAATATTCTATTTTTCCATTAGTGTACTCTAACGACTCCCAAAGATAAATTGGTGCTCCATATGGAATTCTTCCAAAGGCAATTCTAAGTGTCTTACCGAACACGGAATCAGAATTTGCTTCAATTTCATCTTTTAATGAAACATAAGGTAGTCCTTTTCCACAAATTGTTTCGGGATCATATTGTTCAGTGAATTCAATATGGACTTCATAACTATCAAATTCAGAAATGTCTGCAAGATGCATAATATGTAATCTTTTTATGTAATATAATAAGTCAAAAGTTACGCCTTACGGTGCAGTAAAAACAATAAGCACATTCACCTTTATTTTGGGTAGTAATTTCTTAATTTTTAATCAGTAACTTCAGTTTATTTCCATGAGATGGAATAAAGTTAGAATAATTAAATACGGAATGCAAATAACCGGATGGAAATATTTTAGTAGGCATAATAGGATCTAATAAAAAAAAACCGGCTGACTCGGCAGCCGGTTCCTGGGGATTTGCTACTTACCGGTTAGAAGGGCAAATCGTCACCAGTTACAGGTCCATAAACAGTATCAGATTCAGCGGGCGGAACTGCTTCTGATTTCACAGCCGCGCTGTTGAAATTTTTCACTGTCCTGTCAACCTGTGAATTAGAGAAGACAAAGAGGATCGGGAAGTAGGAGAAAGCTTCTCCGGCATCGTTGGTTTTGTCGATCTTCTTGCCCCAGATCATTTGAGCGGTTTCGCCTTTGCGAACGGAGTAGCCGGCAGTTTGCCACTGTTCCAGAGTCATCCATACGGTGTTCTTCATCTTGCCATTATAGAAAGCCAGAAGGCCGTCATTCAGGTTATTGGCTTTGATTTTACCGTCCTTCATCAATTGTTCGACTGTGTTTGAGGTTTCGCGGAGCGCTGCTTTCCTTTCGGAGATCTTGTTTGTTGTTGTTGTTGTTGCCATTTTGTTTTGCTCCTGCCCTGGAGACTTGCTTTGGCATCTGGCTCGCCGGTTAAAGAATTATGGGCAAATCAGAAAGTAGTGAGGTGAGTTTTGCTGGCTTTATGTCATCATTGGCACAATGTGAACAAACCGAAGGCATGGCCATAGCAAAAGGAGGATCACGAAAACACTTTCGACCATAAAATTCTGTGACCGCAGCGAGACCGGTGCGCAAATAGTCTGAAAGCAGGAAGAAAAACGGCAGCAACTACTTACAACAAACCGTAAGGAAAGCGGCCAGTGGAAACGGACAGTGGAACGATGAAGGCGTAAAAGCGGCACTAACCGATGGCCTGGCAGGGTTTCAGGCGAGAAAGAACGCATCGATGACCGGACAGGTAAACGAAAGGCTGAAAGTACAGAGGCTATAAACCGCGTATCTGGAAAAGAGGATCACCAACAAGCCCAAAGAGAAGCCCAGCTTCCCCCATCACCGTCTGATCTCACAGGGACAGGACTCAAAAATACAGCAAGGCATAGAAATCAAGGTCTCTAAAGTCCTCCAGGTTGCCGGTAACCGATGAACAATTAATAACTAATTTTATGGCAGAAAAATTAACCATTGACCCCTTCACCAATGATCACCAAAGAATCAGCATTTCAAAAAATCTCAGAACTCGTCGAACGCTTCGAAGAACAATACGCTTCTTATATGAAGTCAGAATACAACGAAACATTGACCCGGCGTGACTTCATTGATCCATTCTTTAAGGCGTTGGGCTGGGATATGGACAATGAACAAGGGTATGCCGAAGCATACAGGGAAGTAATCCATGAAGATAGATTGAAAATCGGGACTGCCACAAAAGCGCCGGATTATTCTTTCAAGTTGGCAGGCGGAAAGAGGCTTTTCTTTGTGGAAGCTAAAAAGCCAGGCGTATCTGTAAAAGATGAAATACAACCTGCCTACCAAATTAGACGTTATGGGTGGAGCGCAAAACTGCCAATAAGCATAATTACTGACTTTCAGGAGTTTTCCATTTACGATTGCACCGTGAAACCCAACCCGGCGGATAAAGCCTCTGTTGCGCGTATTGGCTATCTGACATTTCATGAATATCTTTTAAAGTTTGATTTTATCTGGGACACATTCTCAAAAGAACGCGTGCTAAAGGGAAGTTTTGACCGGTTTGTACAAAGTGATACCCAAAAAAAAGGAACGGCAACCGTTGATAAAGAATTCCTTCAATCGCTTGACCGGTGGCGCACTTACCTGGCAACTTCCATCAGCTGGAACAACAAGGAACTTGATGAAGACGAGATTAATTTCGCCGTTCAGCAGACCATAGACCGTATCATTTTTCTTCGCATTGCAGAAGACCGGAGCGTTGAGCCTTATGGAAACCTGAAACACTCGCTCGGACATGGAGATTATTATCAGAATTTATTTGAGCAGTTCCGTAAAGCAGACGAAAAGTACAATTCCGGGCTGTTTGATTTTCATAAAGACCGTATTTGTGAACACTTGAAAATAGATAATAAGATCATTAAGACGCTGGTAAATGAATTGTACTACCCGGAATGTCCGTATGAGTTTTCAGTACTTTCCGTCGAGATCCTGGGAAGCGCCTATGAGCAATTCCTTGGCAAAGTAATTAGGATCACCCCTGCCCATCATGCCAAGATCGAGGAAAAGCCCGAAGTCCGCAAGGCTGGTGGGGTATATTATACGCCTCAGTACATCGTCGAATATATTGTAAAGAATACCGTCGGAAAACTCGTTGAAGGAAAAACACCTGCAGAAGTTGAAAAGATAAAGATAGTTGATCCTGCCTGTGGAAGCGGGAGTTTCCTGATTGGAGCCTACCAGTATTTGCTTGACTGGCATAAAAACTATTATACATCAGCTAATAACCTCACCCCCAGCCCCTCTCCTGGGAGGAGAGGGGGGAAAAGCAATGTCCTTACTCCTGATGGATATCTCACAACGGCTGAGAAGAAGCGCATCCTGCTGAACAACATTTACGGTGTGGATATTGACGTTAACGCAGTTGAAGTAACCAAACTGAGCCTTCTCCTGAAGTGCCTGGAAGGCGAAACGGAGGCATCCATTCAGCAGCAGTTCAGTTTATGGAATGAGCGGGTGCTGCCGACGCTTGACGATAATATCAAAAGCGGGAACAGTTTGATTGACACCGATCTTTATGCTGCGGAGATGGATTTCGGCATGGAAAAGAAAATCAAACCTTTTAATTGGAAGAATGCTTTTCCAGAGGTTTTTAAACAAGAGGGATTTGATGCGGTGATTGGGAATCCTCCTTACATAAGAATTCAAAGTTTAGCTGAGAATTCACCAAGTCAAATCGATTATTTCAGTAGAAAATTCAAATCTGCTTCAAAAGGGAATTATGATATATATGTTATTTTCATTGAACAAGCTTTGAATATTGCGAATCCTAAAGGTCGGATTGGCTATATTTTACCACATAAATTCTTCACAGCCCAATATGGTGAGGGTATCCGAAATGTTCTATTGTTAAAGAATGCTATTAAAGAGATCATTCATTTTGGACATCAACAGGTCTTTGATAATGCCACAACATATACTTGTATTCTAACTCTTGCAAACCAGAATAATAATATGGATTTTGATTTTTTAAGTGTTGATGATTTAAATGGCTGGAGAAAATCGGAAACAAATACTTGTTCAAAAATATCATTTAGCAATTTATCGAATGATTCATGGAGCTTTATTGGAGGGAAAAATCAAGAATTGTTCAATAAGCTTTCTTCAATAGATACAAAGCTTGAAAATGTGACAAATAGAATTTTTCAAGGTTTAAAAACAAGTGCTGACAAGATATTTATAGTCAAAAAGTTAAATGAATCAATAGACACATTTGAAATTTACTGTCCACAAAATGACAAGAGCTATACAGTTGAAAAACAATTATTTCACCCTCTCATTAAAGGTGGTGACAGTCGAGGATATATTTTAAATAAGACTGATCGTTTAATATTATTTCCCTATTCAAATTCATTATTGATAAGTGAAAATGAATTAAAGCTAAATCTTCCATTGACATTTAAGTACTTAAATGAGCATAAAAAATACCTTGAAAATAGAGAAAATGGCAAAATGAAAACTTCAAAATGGTATGGATATGTTTATCCAAAAGCATTAGATGTAATATCAACTCCAAAAATATTTACACCGGATATTGCACCAAATGCCTCTTTCTCAATAGATATTTCAGGAGAAATATTTTTTACTGGTGGTGTTGCCGGAGGTTATGGAATTAAAGTAAAGGAAGAAATTTCTGAGAAATACATACTTGGATTGCTCAATAGTAGCCTTCTTGGTTGGTATCTTAAAAAAATCTCAACCCAAATGAGAGGTGGCTGGTATAGTTTTGAATCGAAATACATCAAACATATACCGATCAAGATTATCGATGTGAAGGATAATGGCCAGGTATCTTTGAAGGATGAAATTGTTAAGCTTGTGGACCAATTACTTAATCTGAATGAAGAGATTAAGGAAACCAAACTCCAAACCCAAATCGATCAGATTAAATCCAAGATTGACTACTGCAAAAAACGTATAAATGAAATTGTTTACCAGCTATATGGACTGACAGAGGAGGAAATTAAAATAGTAGAGAATTCATAAATATTATTGATTCTTTGACAAATACTAATTCTAATATACGATCATGGAAGCACAATATTCTTACATAATCGACCTGGCAACAAAATACCAGGCATACAATGATAATCCCGAAAAACTTTTTGTAAGCTTGAACCAACTTTCCATTCCTGAACTGCAGGATATATTTAAGGAATACGGTGATCCTGAACGGAAGTTTCAACCGGTTAATCTTCTGAGGGCAGAAATTGCAAGAAGATTGCTGGATGGAGAGAAAATCACAGAATCTCTGGTTACTGAGATAAAAGAAAAGATACGTTCGAAGAGCCTGGAATATTTTGAAATCAACTATCCAAACCTGTTGGAGGAGCTTAAAGTTTACCCCGTCGGTAAACGTGATTTATTCGCCAACTGGCAAAATCAGTGGAGTGTATTTCATGTGTTTTTTTATAGGGGATTGACCAAGGATACAACCCAGCAGTATTTAAAACAAATTGCCAGGCAATTGATGTATGAAATTAATCTGGAAGATTATTCAGAACATACTGTTGATTTCCAGGGTCCAAGTAATTTCGGGAGTCCATACTGTTGGATTGCCTTATATCCATCATTAAAAAACTCACATAAAGACGGGTACCAGTTTTTTCTTCTCTTATCATCAAAAGCAGAAGCCGGAAGAATGGCTGGGTTTAGCATGCGTGATGCCATACCAAAAGACCTCGTTCGGGTATCCTCATACGTTGATACCTTGCGTATTCTGAAATCTGAAAGAGAAGAAATTATAAAGCTGAATAAATTAATTCGAAACTATTTCAAGTTTGCCCCAGGTCCACAAGCTATCAATTGGGAAAGGTTTTACAAGGAAGGTGTCGCAGCAGTTGATTATAGCAGTCTTGGATTCGGTGACATTTCTGCAATTAAATCCAGGAAAGAGTTGAATGAAAAGGCCGGACTGCCTGAGGATAATCTATCAAATAATACCTGGAATTTATGGCTTTTTAAACAGGCAAATATTGGTGATGTCGTATTTGCGACCAAAGGACTCTATGTATGTCTTGGGATTGGTATCCTAACCGGGGAATATTATTACCAGGAAGAGGAGCAGTCGTTTGCGCATAGAAGAAAGGTCGATTGGATTACGGATAAAGTTTATCATTATAAATCTGGAACTTTAAGAAATTACGCGACACTTTTCCGGCCCGATACATTCAGCCCAACTTTGGTTTGGGAATTTCTATTAAGCGAATACGTCCGGTTATATCCTGAATTACAGGAGCTTTTCATAAAAAATAATTTGCCTTTTAAGGCTGATAAAGTAGATTTAACTCAAAAGGAAGGAATCCAGGGCGAAAATGTCCCGGAATATGAAGAAGAATCCCGGCCCCCCAATTATTGGTGGTTAAATGCCAATCCTGCGATATGGAGTTTTAGTAATACTAATGTCGGAGATCGTCAAACTTATACATCTCGGAATGCAAAAGGAAATAAAAGAAGGATCTACAAACATTTCGAAACAGTGCAACAGGGTGACCTGGTAATTGGTTATGAAAGCTCTCCTGTAAAACAAATAAGGGCTCTGATGGAAATAACAAAGGCTCTGCATACTTCCGAAGGTGAAGGGGAAATTATAGAGTTTGAGATACTCGAAAAACTTGAAATTCCTGTTCATTGGAATGAATTACAGAATAATCCAGGATTGCAAAATTGTGAAGTGTTCATTAATAACCAGGGGAGTTTATTTTGTCTTACGGAGGATGAGTTTTCCATCATACAGGAAGTCATTGACAATAAAAACATTATTCAGGAACAGCAGCTTTATTCAAGTAGTATAAAGACTTATCGCTTTGAAGAGGATCCTGAAAGACCTTTTATTTCAATGGATGAATTCCAGCAAGCAGTTGCAATCCTAAAACGGAAGAAGAATATTATTCTGCAAGGCCCTCCGGGTTCCGGAAAAACATTTTTAGCCAGGAAAATTGCTTATGAAATAATGGGGGTGGAAAACGATGCACAGATCGAGATGGTGCAGTTCCATCAGTCTTACAGTTATGAAGATTTTGTGCAGGGGTTGCGTCCAGGGAAACGCATATTTGAGCTAAGGAATGGTATATTCTACACGTTTTGTCAAAAAGCACATGCCCATCCGGACAGACAATTCTTTTTCATCATCGATGAAATTAACCGGGGAAACCTGAGTAAAATCTTCGGAGAGCTATTGATGCTTATTGAATCGGATAAGCGCCACGAAAAATATGCCATCAAACTCACCTATGCTGATGATGAGGCTGAAACTTTTTACCTGAAAGACAACCTGCATATCATTGGGACAATGAATACTGCTGACAGATCTCTGGCCATTGTGGATTATGCTCTTCGCAGAAGGTTTGCATTTATCACGCTTAATCCGATTTTCGATGATGCGTTTAGAAATTTCATGATTGAAAAAGGAATTTCAGCAGGTCTTATTAATCATATTTGCAGATCTGTGTCACAAGTCAATGAGCAAATCTCCAAAGATATAAACTTAGGCCCTGGTTTTCAGATTGGCCATAGTTATTTCTGCAGTTACCCAGGTGGCGATGAAATTCAATGGTATCATGATGTCTTAAAATTTGAAATCAGGCCCCTATTGGAAGAGATATGGTTTGATAATACAGACAAAGCAGAAAAGATGATCCAGGAATTAAGTTTAGCTTAGAATGGTCATCCCCATTGAAAATATCTATTACCTGCTCTGCTACGCCTGGAATAAACTTGACGAGAAGGAACGTGTTTCTATTTCAGTCGATGATCGTTCGGATATCCTTGATATCCTGGCAAAAGTCCTCATTAATGGAACAAAAATCTTGTTGAAAAGAGGGATAGATAAAAGTTACATTACAAGTAAAATAGAACTTGTCGGTGTCAAAGGCAAACTTGAACTAAGTGAAACAGTTAAGCAAGGTATACATCTCAAACAACATACGTTGTGCACCATTGATGATTTTTCCGCTGATATTCTCACGAACCAGATTCTCGTATCATGTTTATATCGCCTTTTAAAAATGAAAGATTTGGATTCTTCATTGAAAGGCGAAATCAAGCAGTTGGTTTGGATGTTCTCAGGAATTCAACCCATTGAATTGAATGAAAGAATTTTTCACAAAGTACGACTTCACCGGAATAATAGGTTTTATGAATTTATTCTCAATGTCTGCCAGTTAATCTATGAGAACTCCCTTCCAACTGAAAGGCCCGGTGAATATAGCTTTATAGATTTTACAAGAGATGAAGCCAAAATGAGCATGCTATTTGAAGCCTTCATTCGTAATTTCTATTACAGGCATTTACCCGGATGGGATGTCGGCAGGACGATAATTGATTGGAGATTCATTCCTGTTGAAGCTGGAGTTATGCAATTTCTTCCGCAGATGCAAACCGATATTACCATTGAAAATAAACAGGAAAAAATAATCATCGATGCAAAGTATTACCGGGAAACCATGACTATTAACTATGACCGGAAAAAAATCCACTCCAATAACCTTTATCAACTTTTCAGCTACCTGGTGAATCAACGTGGTTCTTCTGAAAAAACACTAAAAACAAAAGGGATCCTTCTCTACCCTACCATTGAAGAAGAGTATGACTTATCTTATAAATTTGAGGACCATACCATTCAAATCAAGACATTTAATCTGAATCAGCATTGGAAATCGATAGAAGCCAGGTTGATGAGTTTGATATATGGGTGATCTGGCTGTGATCATCATCACCGCCCTCGGTATGTTGAACGAAGCCTTCTTAAATCTCAAGTTTGACAAGCTACTGCAAGATCCAACCACAGGAGTATTTTAGATAGGTTAACAGTATTCCGGCTCTCTTGGCGGACTAATTAAACTGCAAAGTGGGTTAAGCTTACAAAATATTCATTTGAATTTTAAGAAATAGGATGTTTATCCTGTTGTTGTTATTATCTCCTGTTAATGATTATCAAAGCAGCAATTACTCCTGGAATCCAACCTGCCAACGTCAGTAGGAAAACAATGAGTATAGAGCCACAACCATAACCGATAACAGCAAGTGGCGGAAAGATAATCGCCAGAATCACCCTTAAAAACGACATATTTTTTACACTTTGATTTAACAAAACTAAGCAAAGAGATGCTTAATTCTCTACCAAAAAATCTTAAAGCTCTACTTTATGCTTATGACAATATAAATCGGTATATGATCCGAAATAATCCTGGCATCTTTGAAATCCTGAAATGCTTCATAAAAATGGATTACTCCCTTTTCAAGCAATTCAAACATAGATTCCGGAATGAGAAAGTTATCATATTCACTTGCAAGGCAGCCATCGGCAAGACAATTATCACGCAGGGAGGTTTTTTGTCCGATCAAAGCAGGAAGATAGCCCATTTCTTTCAACGGATTAAATACAGAATGTGATTGTGTGAGGTTGAAATCCCCGCAGAAGATCATTTTAAGCTCAGGATATTCATTAGGAAGAAGTTTGAAATATTTAATTTCAGTTTCTGGTTGCTTTGCTTTAGTAATAGCATGGAAATTTATCAGTGTGAATTCTTTTCCTTTGACCGAGAAAGTTGCAAAATAAGGTTCTCTGTCTATTTCCAAATGATGATTGTTTTCCAGCCAAGCTTCACATTTGATTGAGACCTTGTTTTTTTTCCATAGATATGCATATCGTTCTGCTTTGTATGCTGATGAAGAGGTTGGTTTACTAATAACATAATCCCAGGGTTCCTTGGAATTCATAAGTTCCTCGTATAGCCTATTCACAGCTTCTATTCCTCCTTCTCCAGCCACAACCTCCTGTATGGCCACAATATCAAAATCCTTGATAGTATTCGCTATAAAGACAATCTCCTCGTCGCTTTTAGTGTTTCCAAAATCTTTCAGATTCCATGAGCATATGGAGATTTCGGGGGATTTGAAATATAAAAGAATAATTAAATAGATGAAAATCAAATGCCTGTTCATCATTGATGTGATGGAGAGTTTTGAATAATAAGTTCAAATAATTCTAATTACTATGTTCTTCAATTATTAATAGCTTGTTAGTTCCAAAAGAAAATAACTCTTGCAAGCTGCCCTTTACAATTATTTCCTTACCAATCGCAGGTATAATTTTATCTGTTTTAACGCCTATCGTGCAATCTTTATCAAGGTCTTTAAGGACAAAACCACTAAGACCCAAAAAACTTATTGATTCCGAGACCGTCCCTTTAACAATAATTTGTTCAGTTTCCCTGAATTTATCCGGATTCTCTACAACCTCGCAGACGGAATGGGATCGAATTGTATTAAATGAATTACAGGCAGTGAGGCAGATGATAAGAAGAAAAACTATGGACGCCGAGCATTTAGTATCCTGAGCGGGCAAAGTCAATATATTTTGTGCATACATAACCTTCTTGATTATTATATTTAATTTTTGACCAATCAATATTTCCAGAGTCGACAAATCCTGACTTAATTAATTCAACTTCACTTCCTTGTTTCAGAACAAAAAGACTTGGATAACTTGTAGAAGGTCCCGACCGGAAATTTGCATCCCTATTTGAAGTATAATAACTTTTTTGTGATTTAAGTTCAACAGGTTGTGAAGGTGTATACTCTCCCGTATAGTTTGCCGGTTTATTAACAAATCCCATGATTACCAACAAAAGCGCTACGATCCCTATGGGATAAAGAATCAGCGTTTTAGCTAACCTTAACTTTTTAACGGCTACCATGACTCCAATAATACTTCCTACTAAAAATCCCCATATGCCCCAAGTCGTTATTGGTCCAAACATTTGAAAATCAAACAGATTGTCCAGAAAGAAGAAGGTATTATACCCTGCATAAGCAAATACCTTGACTACTGCTTCTACATTAGATAATAGCAGAATGCTTGCAATAATAAAAATCACTGCCAGAAAAATTATTCCACCACCAGATTTACCTTGGCTCATTTTTAGTAACTATTTTACATTAGTTTTTTGAATCTTTTTCGGTTCTCTTTTTGAGCGGAGGTAATTGATCAGTATTATTCCTCCAATTAATAAAAATGCTGACAAAAGAAGAAATGACCACACAAAAATGGAGAAATCCTGAAAATACTTATCGGGAGAGTCCCAGTGCAGGAAATATTTATTGTTGAAATTGAGCCATCCGGGCTTTTCAATAGATAAAATATATCTAAAAAGTACAAATATTGCTGATAAAATCGCTGCGGATTTGCCAATTTCAAGGATGAACTTATTTTTCGGGAATACCACTTTGAAATTAACAGGGACATTGATTTTTTGACTTGTTGAAGTTTCAAGCTGAATAACAGTATCATATCCGACACCTTTTAAAAGGTTAGAAGAATCTATTTTAAGTGTGATTTTTGATGATGAAATGCCTTCTGCTGAATTGAATGCAATTTTATCCGACGAAATACTCACCCCATCAATTATTTTTGAAAAGCTGAATTTTCCGGTCAGGAATCCACGGGTTTCATTGGTAAATAATAGATCTGCTGTTTCCACGGATCCGCTCTGGATTTTTGAGAAAACTATGGTATGTTTATCTACCCTAAGTTTTGGATATGGTAGTTTTTCATTTAGTAAATGGCAGAACTCTTCTAATCCAATGTTCTGATTTTTAGCATAATTCTGTTTAGTACCGTCCCATTTTTCCGTTATGCCAGTTTTACCGGTCGTTTTAAACCATACAATGATTGATGAATTGAATAATTCCTTGATTCCCGAATCCCAGTTTGCTTTGTTCAGATTTATCTGATCACACAGTTCCTGTGGTGTATTTACAAGAATATTGTTTGCAAATCGGTAAGGAAGTTTAGGATTGAAAGTGTAAAGAAATTCAAGGAAAGCTAGGTCTGTATTTTCAGCGCGGACTATTATTTTGGCAAGTTTTTCATATGCATCAGGATTTGTTTCCTGTAACCAGATTTCGATGTTTCCCTGCTTGAAATGTTCTTTACCGAATTTAAAGGTTTCAGGGGTTTCGAAAAAAAACTGGCAGAGTTCCGCAGTTGTATAGGCCAGTTTATCTGAAAACCGATACGGTATTTTAGGATTAAGCCGGTACACTATATTTAGGTAGACCAGAAAGTCATTTTTTCCTTTTTTAATTATTTCAAGGATCTTGCTAGCTTTGGCCGGGCTGAAAAAATCAATGGCATTAATCAGAAGTCCTTCTTTGATAAATTGCCTGGCTTTTCCTTCATCATTAAAAATAATATCTCCAATATCTTCAAGGCAATAAGCAAACTTTCCTTCAAATATTTCCCTGCCGTTTCTCTTTTTATCTTCCTCTTCCTGTTTTCTCTTTTTATAAACCTCATTTGTCATCCAGGAAACAGAAAGAAGTTGTTCTTTAAGATCCGATCCAATTGGTTTTTCGGAGGATATGAATTCTTTATTATCAAGATTTTTTTTGACAATTTTTGCTATTTCTTCGTCGAACAGACCTATTTCCTGCCCTTCCTCAAAAATATTCTCGATTTCAAATGGCGTCGCCTCTCCATCCTTTAACATCATTTTAAAAAGGGGTTCAAGTTGTTTGTCTCCTTTTTTAAATCTTTGCTCCCTATATTTGATATTATAATCGTTGATTTTTTGGATGGAGTCAAGCTGATCACGTGCATCTGCCAGTATTTTAATGCAGTTGCCAAGATTTTTCTCGCCGTATTTATCTTCAATTGCTTTCCTGACCTGGCCACTGCCGGATTCCCACAGGTTTTTTTTCTCTTTCCAGAATTTCTCAAGGAGAGAATAATTATTTCTCACAATTTCAGGATCAATCGAGTTGATCTTGGTGAAATCCAGGTAAAGTAACTCAAATAAGTTATCAGACTCAATGATTTTCCAATCGCCGTCGCTGTCACCAAATTGCATCGGCAACTCTTTCAATCCTTTTTCAGCCGTCGCTGCTGCAATCCTCTCTTTTCGCGACGTTATTGTTTGTGAATGGGCTTGCGCCTCAGTTGATTTATTTTCATCTATAACTTGCTTGTCATCTCTTCCAGATATTTTACCCGCAATCTCATCCGATTGTAAAACTTTTCCGGCAATTTTTCCTGATGGATTTATATCTGGACTTCTTTTACCGGCAATTTTTCCGGATTGGTTATCTAATTCATCAGGCATAAGTTTAACTGATAAGGGTAATTCTTTGAATTTTTTCTCTCAAATGTTCTGGGAATCCATTACTGCCATATATCTTTGCTTCCTTGACTCCTTCAGGCTGATAATCTGCAAGTACTTTCAATATTCCGTTTTCATCCACTTCAAGAATAATTGTAACATGATCACTTGTATTTTCCAATTCAAGCTTTCCAAGAGGGACACATTCTGTGGGGACTTTTGATTCACCTTCACAAATGTCAAGAATTGCGTAAGGGTCAGTCAAATATTTTTTACGAGCTGAAGCAGGCAAGGCAGTGTTTTTATAAATCAAATGATCAACATATTCGATGTTACCGTGTTTAAAGTCTACAAGCTTAATACCAATACTCTTGGGTGTCACATCTTCTACTCGACCCTTTCCTTGTCCTGAAATAGCGGCGCCAATGGCGATGGCTGTATCATAACTGAATCCTTCTCTATGTTTTTTAATGACTTTCCCAGACGCTTTTTCCAGCATATCAGCTACCATTGGCATTCTGCAGGAACCACCAGCCAGTACAATTTCATCTATATCTTGCCAACTTAGGTGACTATTCTCTAAAACTGTATAACATCTTGACAGGCAATTTGAAAGCAGACGGGAACATTGTTCATCAAAATAAAAGGGCCGCGCTGATATGCCTGATATATCAATTTCCAGGATATTATCTTTTTTAGGCGGAGCGGACCTATAAAGTTTTATTTCCGTATCAAAACCATTAGCTGAAAGAAACACAGTAGTCTCTTCCATATCGGATAAATCTTTTTTAGCTTGAATAGCGAGTTGTTGCAAATCAAATAGCCTTTCATCAGGGATTTCAGTTCCTGTTTCCCTTTTAAATTTCATTTTCAGGTAATCGATGATCTTATCATCCCAATCTTTACCGCCGAGCTGGACATTGCCATCTGTGGCAATTACTTTGAAATTATTGCCATCAATAATTTTCAAGATGGTCACATCTAATGTTCCTCCACCGAGGTCAAATACAAGCACTAATTTATTTTCGTTCAATGAAATTCCATAAGTCAGCGAAGCAGCAGTCGGCTCACTGATCAGGTTCATCACATTCAGGCCAGCCAGCTCTCCTGCAAATTTCGTCGCTTTCCGTTCATCATCGCCAAAATAAGCAGGGACTGTAATTACTGCATTAATTTTAAAATCAGTCTCTTTGACAGTTTCCTCGATCATTTTGCGTTTCTTAAAATACTGCCAGGCATCCCGTTTTAATTTTCTTAACAAAATAGCTGACATACCGATCGCACCATATTTAATACCATCGGCAGCTGTGTGAGGGCACGTTTCAATCGACTTACCCATGTCCCTTTTAAAAAATTCAAATATAGGAGCTAAAGCAGTGATTTTCTTCTTATTGGCCTCTTCGCCCACATAAGCGGTTTTACCATCGAACCAGATAACAGAGGGCGTTGTTTCTCTGCCCCTATTGTCAGGAATCACAACCGGTACTCCTTCATCAATAAATGCCACACAACAAAATGTGGTGCCTAAGTCAATTCCTATATGCATTATTTATCTATTTCCTGCATTAACTTGGTAACTTCCATGATAAAGACAGGCTGAATTCGCCTTTTGGTAACATCTTTTGTCTGCATTGATTTGAAACTGTTCAGAATATCATTCTTGATTGTCGCCTTGATAGTGTCTGTTAAAACTATTTCATTGCCTTGGCTTAACAAACCTAATGCTGAAGCTGTAGCATTCAGAATCTCAACAAATTTTTCCAGTTCTGTTAATGTAGTATTTTTAACGAGTGTACGCTGATCAATGAATAAATTTTTATTATTGATGTAAGTAAGGCTATCCAGAAATGAGGAATCTGTTAATTCGACTATTTCTCCACAAATAAATTCTATTGCGGACTTGTGATCGACATTTCCTTCATTACTTGATTCACTACCTAGTTTTCCAAATTTTAATGGTATTATACCGCCTTCAGCTGATCCAGAATTTTTCTTTTGCGGTGCATCTAATTTTTCTCGTGCTGTAAGGTCAGAAACAATAAGCCCACCGCATGCTTCACTTTTAGGTTCAGGAGATGCAAACTGTGATATGTTCCTGTGTGGATCGATATTATGGACCTGTAAACCATAGTAGAATATAGTGCTAAGGAATTTAACACAGGTGCTGTTTGCAGTAAATGATCCGAAATCAAGCCAGCTTATAAATTTAGAGCCATTTCCTCCCCAGTAGAGGTTAATTCCAGATTCCTGTATCTTTGTTAGCAAGCTGCCGTTATCTGATTTTTCGTTTGCCTTAAGGCATAATAGTGAAGTATAATAGGCAAGAGCCCCGAATTCAAGAAGGATGGTTTTCATCAGTGACTGAAGAGCGGAATTTTTAATATTCCTTGAAAGGTTGGCATATACCACTTTTTCCTCAGCCTTTAAAACCATATTCAATGTTGCAGCAAACTGGTCCTCATTATTCTTTTTATCGTTTAATGCAATTTTGCCTTTACCATCGGCAGCAAACAAAATATTCCATAATTCAGGTTTGGAGCGGATATATTCGCATATTTGCTTACCTGCGAGCAGGATGGAGGTGTCGAACAAGGCAATCTCGGTCCGGTCGCACCAGATGCTGATATCTGTGGTGGCTCCACCCACGTCAAGGCATATTGCGCCGCTGGCCAGGGTGGCATTTTCGATTTTCTTCTCTTTAGTAGAGCTGAACTTTCCGGGATTGGCGAAGAAATAACCCGCAGCAATGCCCTCGGTCATTAAGAAAGGCCCTGAAATGAAAGGTTTTTTTATATCATCAGGATTATTGCTGTCATAAATATTAATAATTCTATCCTCCCCACGGTACAATTTTTCCAGCGCTTCTCTCCAGAGCGTTCCAAACCTACTCCTGTCACTATGAGAAAAAGCTTTTGGATAAGAGCAGCCTATGGTGATGTATTTAACGCTCTTTCGGCAAACTTCCAAAAAAATCAGAAACAACAGGCTTTCAATAAACTCATCTGTATTATCAATTCTTGCATTACCCTGGTCTTCCCTGTCAGGATTTTCTTTTTCCCATTTTAGATTTGTATAAACGTTCTGTGGGATTTTATAGCTTGTTGCAAAGTAGATAAAATAATCCAACAGCAAATTTGGTTTTTCATTGGTATTATACTTATTCAATACTGCTGTTGGGATTGGTAATTCATGCGGCTTGATCGGAATAAATGAATTATTTAGCGTTTCATTTCTCAAAGATTCGTTACTAGCCGTCAATTGTCTGATGTACTGTGGAAAATTATAACACCATCTTTTCCCGTCGGTGTTTTCTTCATTAAAATAAACATTAGTATTTGAGGTGCCGAAATCAATTCCTATTTCCATACTGCCCTGGAGTATGTTTTCAGGGTTCCAATTCCTGTATTTATTAATAAGGATAAGTCCCAGGGAATCCTCCCTGGTATTAAATATTTCGATTCCATCAGGGAAGACACTATCACCGGATAACTGCTTTATCCTGACTTTATGGATAACCTTATCAATTGTGAAACTCGATTGCCTGTTGTTTTCAACGTAATTTGGACTTGCAATAAATGGTGCAATTACAAATGAATCAACATGGCTTTGCAACAGGTAATAGCGTCTCCAGTTTTCTCCATTGTAATCCGGGAATAATTCAATCACAGGTACTTCGGTTTCAATAATTTCTCCTTCTCCATCCTGCTTGCCTTTATAACGATAAGTTTTTTCAATGGTGTAATAATTTCCGGAAACTGGAAGATTAATGGAAAATTTCACAGAGCTCCCATCAGGATTGAATTTTGGTTGAAGTTTTTCAACAATATCCTCCGGGGTAAAGAAATTTAAAATTTCCTTCCTGAAAGGCCAGACAAATGAACTCTGGTTAAAATTCAGTCCTGTTTCTTTCTCCTCGATAATATCCCCTGATTTAGCCTTCAAAAGGTAATCACTCAGGAAATACATTTCCGGTCTGATCCACATTCCCGCCTTTTTACCATCAGGTCCTTTAAAATCGGTAACTTCTTCATCTATCTGTGTGCCTTTCGGATTCTTGAAATATAGATTAATGGCATTCTTAGAATCTCCTCCCAGATCCTTTAAACTTTTAGGATCCCAAACTTTTTTTCCAGAAGCAAGCAATTTTTCATTGATGACCACAATCTCCTTATATTCAGTTAAATTCCTCGTGGAATCAAGAGAGATTTCCGAATATTTTGTCAGTGTTCCAGCTGTTTCGTCAGCAATCAGAGAGCAAAGCAAAAACCTGTAGATATTGTACCGTCCTTCTTCAAAAGCTTTAATGGACTTGCTCAACCTGATTTCAATCTGGTCAGAAGTCTTTACACCATGTGCATCGATATCAGCATCAGGAGGAACACCCAATAAATTCCTGATATCCTTCAACCAATCCTGGACCAAACCGTTGATATTCCCTACGGTCTGCTTAGCTTTTGAATCATTGGTGTTAACCACTTTTCCAATTCGTCTGTTTAATTCACCAAGCCATTCTCCGATAAATTCTATTTCTGCCCTATCATTTTCTTTGGTCGGAGGAACAAGGTAACCATTTGCATCAATCAGGAAGTCTTTTAATTCAGGGGCTTTGACAAGTAGCAACTGGGCGTAATCGGAACCGGTATAGACAAGGGTGGTAGGAGAAAAGGCACCGATCGGCACATTTTTAAATTTGATCAACAAAATTGGATCTTTTAATTCCGGGTCTATCCAGTTATACACCTGGCCTTGCTCAAGTTGAACCCCTTTCGGGCTTAAATTTTTCAGAGCCCTGACAAAGACCTGGTTTGGTATCAAATCTACTGGGTGTACCGACAAATCATATTTTTTATACTTGGCCAATGCAAGTAAGCTCATCAAACCCCTCCATTCCTGTGTCAGTTTTTCCCTTAAAGGATGTTTTGAATTCTCCCTGAGTGCTGATTGAAACATTAGTGGCCTGGCCCAAATATCAGGGATTGAACTTATACCTTTCTTACTTGCTTTTTCAGTAATTTCAATGCCATTGGCAATGTCCAGAATTATTTTTGAGGATTGGTTGGCCCAACTACCTTTTGAGGGAATGGTCATCCCGGTTTCTGTTTTGGAAAGCGCAGGTAAATATAAATGTTCAGCCATATTAATTATTTTAATTCTATAACATTATTAAGTTTGTAATTTTTCAGGCAAAAATTCTTAGCCCCTTCGTAAAAAATCACCAAAAATTTAATAGCTGCACTGTTAAAAGGTTTTTTGGTCAGGTCTACCTGGTTCAAACCATTGATAGCGAATGAAAAGAATTTTTCGTTCACTTCAGGATGGGCTTTTAATAGATTGGCAATATTGGTTTTATCTTCCGGATCAATCAGTTCTTTAATTTCAGGAGCTTGAGTCGAATCCTTCTTTTTAATCAAGAATTGTTTGCTGTTAATCAGTTTTATATTTTCATCACTGTCTATAGCAGTCATCCAGGTCAGGAAAGAAAATAAAAATTCCTCGAATACATCCAGGATCTTGACGTTATCCGAAAACCGGATATCCGTTTCCATGGGTGTTTTCTCGTTAACCTTATCAAACAAGTGTTTTTTATACCATTCTTGTTTGATGTAATTTTCTTTATTTACCATTTTATCCAATGGCATCCTGGCTTTCCTTCCATAGGTGCAAAATGCATAACTAAAAGTAGTAAAGGCTGTTACGAGCAGTTTAAGTCCATCCTGCCTCTTCCCAATCAATGATTCTTCCCGTGAAACAGGGAATGAATCCCAAGTAATAGTATCATTATCCCTTGCTGCAATAAAATACTTTTTCTCCAATTGAGTTTGAGGGATTTTCTGGTTAAAGAAATCAAATGCAGCCAGACCCGTAACTATTTCAATATAATGCGGATCATTTTTTTGCGTAAAACTTCCAACACTGAAATTGCCAACATCCTGAAGTAATGAATCACCAATAAAATAGAGCTGATCAAATGCCAGGCCTTTTTCGGCATAATATTCAAGTGCACCTTTAGTGGCGATAGGGAAATCCTCGTTGGTGACGTACATTTTTTCTTTTTCCATGTCCTTGTTGGGACTGACGGAGAAATAAGGGAGCAGGAGGGCTGCACCTAAAAGGACGCTGTTTTTATCTTCGCTGATCTTGCCAAGCTGTTTAATAAAATTATCGGCACCGAAGGTTGGGACGCCTGCAGCGCCTGTGCCCCCAAAAATAGATCCTGCGAGGAAAACCCTAACTTCATTTTCAGTGCTTTTCGATTTAATGTCATTGAAAAACTCTTTAAAAGGATCTTCATCAGTTGGTGGATCGGACATCACGACGGAACCAATTGAAGGATGCCCCCGAAATCCTTTGTTTAGCGGCTCATTCAATTCCGTTGCTGAAAAAAGAACATCAACCAAATCTCCCAGGTTGGATTCTGCAAAACTATTTTTAAGAATCGTATAATTAATATGGTTTGATAAGGTCGAACTGGAATTTTCCTGGAAAATGGACCAGTAAATTCCTTTGTCTTCTTTGGCTATTTTGATTTTAGTTTTGAAAAAGGTCCTGTCATGTAAAGAATCGATATCAACTGCATTAAAGCAGGTATTATACTTTTTTATCAGCGAGATGGTCTTATTTAAATTACCATTTCCAGCATCGGGATCAATTATAAAAATGGATAATTCATCCGGGCCATAACCCGCAGCACATAAATTCACAACAGATTCAATAACTTTTGCTCCGGTGCCTCCGATACCTATAAGATAGTTTTTTGGCATAGTTTTACTATTAATTGATTAAATACTATTTAGCGGAAAAGTGGGATAAACTTGACTGTACGGGGTGAAAAGAAAAATGTGCAGAGCCAGAAGAAAAACCACGTGTGCACCGATATAAGCAGGAAAGTGATAATCCAATCATTTGTTAGTACACCTTCAGCCATATAAATAATGATAAATACTACCAGGATGGCGATAGCAAAAACAATTTGCATGATGAAGGAGCCCCACCAGATTCTTTTGGCTTTGGGCAGGTTGCCTGCAGTGGAGTCGAGACTTCCGTAGTAATACCAGATTAGGCAGTTGATGATTCCCAATCCAGCAGCGATGCCAAGCATTACCCTCAATGTGCCCAGGAATTCTTCAGGTGTCTTGTTGGTAAGGATGATTGATTCTGCAAATGTGCCGCCATAAAAAATAGCAGTGATGACCCACAGGATGGCGCCAAGCGCAAGCGTGATCAGATAATTCAAGGGACTTTTGTTCATAGGGTAATATTTTTAGCGTTTATAAATATTAATATAAAATTTAGCAATATTCACAGGCATGATGGTAGAATTTGCAACAAGCAGTCGGGAGGAAAATCTATCAAGATTATAGGTTAACCTTGCTGAAGGGGTATTGATAACCGGGTTTTCGGTTGAATATTCACCAATCCAACCAGGGACGACAAGGCCGTTTAACTCGTTAACTTTAAAATAAACCAGGTAGGAGTAATTGCCAACATCATCCTGGTTATTCAAGATTAGCGTTGATGTAATTTTATCTCCTGATCTTTGAAGGTTTTCAAGTTTAATATCATTTGTAAGAACCCCTTCAGCCGGTGAAGTTTTATTCCCAGGAAAAGAAGATTTTTTGTAAGCTACCACTTCAAGGTTTTCAATCCGGTAATCAGCACAACGGGGATTCCTTATCAGATCGATTTCCAGGTTAAATTTAGATTCCTTCCCAACTTTCTTCATGCTGAAATCAAAATAGTTGGAGATGTTCTTTTTAGGAGTTAACTTGTTGACAGTCGTTGCTTCTTTTGTTTTGGTAAGTTTAACGGCATAAGATTTAACAATATAAGGAGAGAACATTATGAAATAATTTTCTTGCACGATTGGTAGGGTTTTAAGCGATTCGAACAAATATTCCATATTCCCTGGATTTCCAAACATTATAGCGTAGAATGGCCGGTCATTTGTCTTTAGAAGATATCCTTGAGGATAAACAGGTACATCAAATACCTTACCGTTAAAGTTGCTTGTAATTCCTATAATACCTACCATAACTCCGTTTGCGAAGCATTTCTCTCTAATTCTGTCTACCATTGTATTGACATCTGCTTCATTTTGGAAAAGATCGGTGACAAGGACGCTCAGTCTTTCAGGGTTGGTCCGCCTGACCACGCTATCAATATAAGTATTAAGAAAGATGCCATTTTCACGGTAAAAGCTCAAATCGTTCTTGGCAGATAAAAATTCGTTATGATCAATAGGTCTGATTCTTTGGCCGAACTTGTAAAAGTTCCGGTCGGCTTCTTTCCAGGCGGTCAATACACTTGCTTCGAGCTGGTCAAGAAAACGGCTGTAATCGGAATTAATATCCACTGCGAATCCTTCCATGGAAGTTGTCGCATCAATATAAATATCAATATCAATCTTATCAGATTTTTGATGTCTGGAACCTACAATGTCTGAATCAGAATAATCCCATGTTATTTCAGGGATTTTTGGCTTACAACCTCCAAAAATGAGGAACAGAATCAGAAGGATAAACAGGTTGGTTTTGGTTGGGTTCTTCATAACATGTTGAAATTACATGAAAATTCTCAAAAAAGCTTACTCATCTTGAAGAAAATATTTGTAAATCATTGTTTAATAATAACTTGGGTTAAATGCTCATTATGAATCGATCAAATTTAGAGAAAAGAAATTAGAAACAACATATATTTATACGAAAAAATATTAAGCAGGTTCTTAATACTCAGAGAAACTTTGATTCATTCAAGTTCACCATCAGTTTTACAATTAGAAAAGAAAGACTGACTGAAATGCCAGCCAGTCTTTTTATGGAAGGTTGCTCTTCATCAGAATGACAAATCAGCATTGATAACAAAAAGAGGATTGAGATGGTCTAGACTGACTTGACCATCTCAGTTATACCATTATTAAATTATTCTTCCATTTCTCTTGTTTTATTTGTTCATGCCTACTATTCTAAATTTTCGGCTTTATCTTTATAATTTTTATTCACTAAGATTTGACCAAACTGTCTTCCCATTTTTATCCAATAAAAGTATTATACCATTTTCTCCACTGCAATCAATGTATGCTAGTATCTCACCCTTATCATCCAACAAGCAAATTTGGCCAGAATTCTTATTAGTTGATATTGATACTACTGTGTCTCCGAAATTATTAAGTATATTCAAAAGACCACCACCTTGAGTAACTCCAGCAGAAAATTGCAAATTGCCTTGATTATCTGATAATCCAATTTGACCGCCAAATTCATCTATATAGATTTTATTTGTCATCTTTTCATTCTCATTCTCGAATCTAATTTCACTACCTTCTTGTGCAACAGCAAGTGTAATTTTCTTGCCTGAATTCATTATATTTATTTCACTAACATCTTCGCTAGAATTTAAGGTAACAGACTTGTTAGCATCTCCTAAAAATAGAACTTGGTTATTTTCATTATAACCAAGAGCTAGTGTGGTATTGCCGCTATTATCAAACATTCTAAACATGGCTACTTCTTCCTGAACTACCAAATCAAGAATTACTCTGCCTTGTTGAGTCTTTACAATTATTCCATCATCAGGAATTATAAATTCTTCCATAATATTTATTTTTATTTTTTTTCCTACTCATTTGGCTTTTCGGTATCGCCCCGTTTTTTCAGTGGTCGCTGGACTCCGCTTTTTAATTTATAGAAGTAACTGTCAAGATGAGTTAAAAGTAGGAGGTTCTCGTGTCGATGTAATTCCGTTGTGTCGTTTTTTATACTTGCCCATAATGCTTGTAAATGCTAGGCTTAATTTCTATTGGTTTGCGGGTTGGCTTGCGCGAATTGCAAATGTGCTTGGCTGTGTTGAATATTGACCGAGTATATTATTAAATTTTGCCATATGATACTGTTTGTTCAACTTTTAAAATATTAATGACTTATTATTTGATGAGCATTAAACTGAGTTCGTAATTCAATATAATTCCATGGAAACAAAAAAACATAATGCCCATAATCAATATTGTTTTTAAAATGCGCCAAATAATCTTTACTATATATATTTTCGTAAACAATAGTCTTGATTCTACTCATTGCTGATACAGTCTTAGCAAATGAATCAACTGAAAGCACAATATCAGACCCGCGTATGAGAGAGAATATGTAGCTAAGTGAATAATTTTTATAAGGATATTCAGAGCAATTAACATATTCAAATATATCTTGCTTGTATACTTTTTTAATTTGTTCCTTAATACAATCCGTAATAATTCGTTTTTTCCCGCTTCCATCTATGCTTGATCCTTGACTTTGTATAAATATCTGTTTTTTTTCAGAATTTATTTTCTTCGGAGGAAATATATTTATAAACTCAGGAAATTGCTTTACACCAAATTCCTTGAATATGTCCACTTTATACCAATTATTGTAATTTAAATCCTTTGGTAATATGCCTGTTCCTACACAGTTAGGATGATAATATATTTCTTTTAATAAAGAAAAGTCATTGTGAAGAATTAACCAGTTTTTTATTTTGGGAAACATATTACAAAGTTCAATAATACTATTAGGATTATTAGCCAAAAAAATCACATTTGCTGAATCAATATCATCATAAAAGGTTGATAGGAAAATTAGGAAATCACCTATACCTCCATTACCCAAATAATATTTTCCAATTTTGTCAATAATCATAGTCATGAGAAATCATGGCTTTTTGAATTATACATGCTGTATCTATTATTGAAAACCCGCATATTATTCCACATACAATGTTCATTTTTTTCGCCATTTTCATAAACATTTTGTAACAACTGATATTTATTTTCGCCAACAAAATATATTCCTTCATTTGAGAAATCATAATTAAATAATTGACTAAATACCTCAACAATACTATAGTTAGTATATGAATACTCTTTATGTTCTAAATAGTATTCCATGTATTTTTCTATGCATAATTTTAAGTAATGGTTATTCTTTTTTGCGGCGATAAAATGAGGATTATACAGATTAGTGCGTATAATGCAGGTGACTAAATCGGCATCTTCACTAAGGTATTCTTTTAGTGGAATAAGGGGTTCTATATCCGCATCAACATATACTCCACCATGAATATAAATAATGCAAATTCTCCAAAAATCGGCTTTAATAGGACCATCAGGTATTGATTTAAAAAAATTGCAATGAAAGTTTGAAAAATTACTTAATAAAAAATCTTCACATAATTTATCATCATATAATCTTATCTTATATTCAGGGTTTAATCTAATCCAATTTTGTGAAAATATATTTATCTGAAAAAGATTTCTATGGCACATATAAATAACTTTCGGTATCATTTAGGATTTGAACTTATTTTTGATACTTTCAATCACTGTTAACTATTTGAAAAAACTCATTCCAGTTTTTACAAATAATATTTTTGGTTTTATAGTAATTGTTCTTTGTGTTTTCAATTAGTTCCATTGATTTAGATAATCTCAAATATTTCGGGTTTAAGTCATCAGCACCTATTCTGATCCTATCCAATGCATCAGCATCTTTTAACAGGGCCGTTACTTGATAATGTGGGTGAGTATTTTCTAATTCTTCTGGTAAGGAATGAAAAGTAACAGATGTTTCTATTGCTTCTATATTCGCTTCATTCAAACCGTAAATGATAAAATCATTCACAAATAAAGGCAGTTTTTCTTTGACCGCCCATGCACCATGCTTAGTACAAAAGTCATCGTGCTTACGAGCCATGTCGTGGATAAATGCAGCACAAAATGCAGTTTTAGATATTTGTTCTGATATATAATGTTCTTGAGAAAGTAATATAACATTATACATCACACGATAAGTGTGCATTATGCCATGTAATAAACTTGGATAACTATAATATTCCTGCCTTAAATCAAATTTCATTTTATGTTTTTTCCTTATTTCAATTAAGGTTCTGATTGAACGGTATTAAATACTTCTCAATTTTACTCATTATTTCTGTTGCTTTCCCTTGTAAAAATATATCGGTAATTGTTTTCGTATATGTAGTTTCAATTGGATTTACTTCAATAATCACAGAGCCACTCCTTTTTGCTTCATAAGGGATATTTGAACCAAGTTCGCCTTCTCCCGATGTACCAATAATTAATATCACATCAGACCTTATCGCTTCGGAAAAAGATTGTGAAGCTGCTTGTTCTGGTATTTCTTCCCCAAAAAAGATAAAATTGGGTCTTAGAAGTCCATTACATTCTTTACAACATGGCACAAATACATTTAAATCAACCTCATCTATATTAAATCGTGTGGCACATTCTAAACAAATAAGTGTATGCGAATGACCGTGAAACTCATAAACATTTTTACTTCCAGCCAATTGATGTAAGTTGTCAATGTTTTGTGTAATTACCGTTTTTAATATACCTGCTTTCTCCATCCTTGCCAAGGCTAAATGAGCAGTGTTTGGATATGCATTATTAAAATAATAATTTAAAAATATTTCTCTTATTATTGGCCATGACCTTTCAGGATATTTTGTGAAATAACTCAATTCAAAAAGATTGGAGTCATATTTTCTCCCAAGACCTTCTTTTCCTCTAAATGGAGGCACCCCACTTTCAACAGAAATCCCCGCTCCTGTATATGCAATGCAATATTTTGAATTTTTTATTATACTTAAAGAAAACAGGTTTGCGAAAACTT
>AMWB02075145.1_pt1 | contig 26867 bp, 21 predicted proteins | sample 200311 | NCBI WGS metagenome assembly AMWB02 (sample SAMN02737377, study PRJNA173069) | bioreactor metagenome | biome: anode biofilm in microbial fuel cells | place: USA: California | collected 2010-12-16 | reverse complement strand
GGCCGCAATCGATTTTGCCCCGCCGGCCGCCATTGGGGGTTGCGCCCCGAGCACCGAATATGTCGTGGCAATGGCGGATGGGCAGATCGTACGCTCAGAACCGGCGCTGGTACTGCTCGACCTAGATGGCGACGGCGATGAAAGAACGGGATGGGTGATCTTATACCTGCACCTCGGCAAGACCGAACAGATCCAGCCGGGAATGCTGGTCAAGACTGGTGATCCGATCGGTCACCCGTCCTGTGAAGGCGGTTCAGCCACCGGCACCCACGTCCATATTGCCCGCAAGTACAACGGTGAATGGATACCGGCTGCGGGTGTAACGGCTTTCAACCTGGAAGGCTGGGTGGCGGACAAAGGTTCTGCAGAATACCTGGGAACTTTGAAAAAACACGGCAGGACGGTTGACGCCTGCACCTGCTCAGACCCTGACAGCCAGATCACGGCTGGTAAATATGATTGATTTGTTTTTATGAGATCATTCAAAAAAACGGCACCCGATCGGGTGCCGTTTCCATTTCATTCCTGTTCAACACGGAATGCGGTTTTTATGTTGGCTGCTTTGCGCAGCATCGCCATACCCGGGCAGTACTTGTTTTCGCTTAACTCAACCGCTCTTGCCACCGCGTCCGTGTCGAGCCCCTTTCCCTTCACCACATACTCGATCGTGATGTCGGTAAACACTTTGGGGTGCTCGGTTGCGCGGTCTGTGTGAAGGAAGATCTCGAAGGAGGTCACCTCCTGGCGTTTTTTAGACAGGATCGAGATCACGTCCATGGCGGTGCAACCACCCAATCCTATCAGGATCATTTCCATCGGCACGACCCCTGCCCCGCCTCCGCCATGCTCCACTGAAGCATCCAACGGAACCTCAAAGTTGGAGTCTGATACTCCCTTGAACGCGAGGCCGGATTTCCAGGTTAATTTTGCGTCCATAACAACTATCCTCCTTTTTATATAATGCCCTGACTCTATAACCCATTTGTTACAGGAAAAATCTCCAGACCGGAGAAATCTTCAATTATCAAGTAAATGCGCCGCCGGGTTCCCGGTAGCCGCAATTCGGACAAATCAGTTCGAGCATCCTGTTGTAATTCAAAGTAGCCTGGCGGCAACTTGGACACAACATCCCCCGGCACGTGTCGGGTTTTAACTCGTAGGACTTATTTTTCCCGGCGGGATCCGGGATGGCTTTTGATCCGCCAGTTTCAACTTCCATGAATCTCTCCTTGTTTGGGATCTTCCAGGTTTAGCCTGGCGAAAAGGCGTGATCGAACTTTTTCCGGGAGGTCGTCGTTTTCTGCGGTGTCATGATAAAGATCGATGGTCTTGCGCAAAGTGTTCACGACAATCCGGCAATTTTCACATTCCTTTAAGTGGGATTCCAGACTGGCGCATACTTCGGAGGAGAGTTCACCATCCACGTAATCAGATATCTGCTTCAGATAATCCTGGCAATGTCCGTGTTCATGCATGATTTGCTCCTCCTTCCATCCGGTCCCTAAAGTGCACGGAAAGTTCTTCGCGTAATTTCAGTCTTGCCCGTACCAGGCGGGTTTTCACCGCATCTTCGTTTATCCCCAGAATCTCCGCGGTTTCCTGCCCGGAAAAACCGTCCACATCCCTTAGCTGAAACACGATTCTGAGTGCGGGGGATAATTGATCGGCCGCTTTGTTGAGCATGGTTCGCGTCTCAGCTGAGACCATTTCCTGCTCAGGCAGGCAGCACCAATCCAGGATCTCAAACGGGGCTTCATCTTCCTCATCACTCTTTTCAATATCGACCAGGCTGAAACCGGTTTTCTTTTTCCGCAAGAGCATGAGGGCTTCGTTGGTAGCGATGCGGAAAAGCCAGGTATTGATGGATGAACGTTTTTCAAAGTTCGGAAGGGCTTTTAGTGCCTTGAGGTAAGTTTCCTGGAGCATGTCCTCTGCATCCTGTTCGTTGCCCAGCACGCGCATTCCGAGAGCGTAGATTTTAGCTGAGGTTTGCTCAATCAACTGGCTGAAAGCCTGGCGATCTCCTGAGATCAGCAGGTCTTCGAAGCCTTCATCTCTTACTGTTTCTGCAATCATTTAGATGTAATCCGCATCAAAAAGTGACTTAACTCAGCGGCCATGTGGGCATGACATCCAGGTCAAGCGGGTCGATGTGTCCGGCGCAGTAATGAAAGTAACCCGCTGCTGCGATCATGGCGGCGTTATCCGTGCACAGCGACAATGGCGGAATGTGCACCGCGAACTCCCGCTGGGAAGTGAATCTGTCTCTCAGGGCGTGGTTGGCTGAAACACCGCCCGCCACAAGAATAGACTTGACCCCAAATTCACGGGCAGCCTGCATGGTCTTGGTGAACAATACATCCACCACTGCAGCCTGGAAGCTGGCAGCCAGGTTGGCAACGGGCAGATTGAGCGTGGTTTTTTCAAGCATTTTGACTTCGCGCAGCACCGCAGTTTTTAGACCGCTGAATGAGAAGTTCCAAGTACCCTCCAGCCTGGCGCGGGGGAAATTGTATGCATCAGGGCTGCCATCCCCGGCAGCTTTCTGCACGGAAGGTCCGCCGGGATAGGACAGGTTCAGCATGCGGGCAACCTTGTCGAAGGCTTCGCCTGCTGCGTCATCCAGCGTCCCGCCCAGATGTTTGTATTGCAGATGATCCGCCACCAGGTTTAGTTCCGTGTGACCACCTGAAACCAACAACACAAGTTGTGGAAATTCAGGGGCCGGCGGGGGTTTGGGTGTATCAGCGGGATAAAGCCAGGCGGAATAGATGTGACCTTCGAGATGGTTGACACCAATCAAAGGTACCTGCCGCCCTAGAGCGATGCCCTTGGCCGCATTCATACCAACCACAAGAGAGCCTGCCAAACCCGGACCGCGCGTAACCGCAACAGCCTGGACATCTGCCAGGCTCATGTTTGCCCGCTGCAGTGCTTCGTCGATCACCGGGTAAATGGCGCGCACGTGCTGGCGTGATGCCACCTCAGGGAAGACACCACCATATTTCGCGTGCAAGTCGATCTGTGTGGCGACCACGCTGGAGATAATCTCGCGACCATTCTCCACCACTGCCGCCGCGGTCTCATCACAGGAAGTCTCGATCCCTAACACCCGCGCAGGTTTTAATTGCATAACCTCACTCCTGTTCCCAATTTGTGCCGCTATTTCAACGGCAGGATCAAGTCCTTTGGATAATCCGCCAGGATCTCAAATCGTCCATCCGGGGTCACTACATAAGAATCTTCAATGCGAACGCCCATTCCTCGATCCGGATAATACAACCCGGGCTCAAGCGTGAACGCAGCGCCAGGAGCAAGGATATCCGTCGGGGAAGAATTCGTGGTGGAGGACCAGGGTTTCTCGTGCACCTTCAAACCGATCCCGTGTCCTACTGAGTGGACATAACCTACTTCGGTAACCTGGTTCGTACGGATAGTGGGATGCCCCATGGCTTCAAATAATTCGCAGGTGCGATCCTGATACCTGGAAAAAGGCGCATTCACTTCCAATTCACTCACGAGCGTATCGTAAACCTGCTTCACCTGATCATAGAGTGCCTGTACTTCATCAGTTGCGTAACCAAGCGACCATGTTCTTGTGAAATCATAAAAATATCCGCCGCCAGCCTGGCACGGGTAAATATCGTAGACGATCGTTTGGCCTAATTTGAGAGGATCAGAGGGCGTGCCAACGGAGTGGGGTATCCCAGCATCCCGGCCGATGGCAAAGATCGTTCCCTCCGGGTTTTCAACCCCAAATTCAGCCAGCCACAAGTTGATGAGGTTTTTCACTTCGCCGATCGTTACCGGAGAACCGTCCGTGTGCACCACAGTTTCCCGACTGGTTTTGTGTCCGGTGATGTAATCGGCTGTCTTACCTACAACTGCCGTGGTGATGCGCCCCATCTCGCGGATGTGCGCGATCTCGTCTGCTTCCTTGGTCATCATCGCGTTTGAAAGGATTTCATCGCGGACAAAGCCGGTCATCTGGATACCGGGCATCAATTTTTCCAGTCCATTGATCATGGCATAAACGGGGCCAATTTCATCCTTGCCATAGATTGCCACACGTCCGGACCGAATATCAAGGTCCTCCAGCATTCTTTTCAAGCGCAAGACCATCGCATCGAGATAATTTCCTCCGGCATCCTTTAGCAATTCAGAGATCGGGTACTTGGAAAGACTGGTCAGCGGTAAGCCGGATTTCGCTGCTTCTTCACGTTCCATGGGGTAATGGAAAAGAACCGGGGCTTTACCGCGTTTTTTGATCAGAAAGGCATCGGAAACATGTGCTGTGCCTACAAAATAGATCATTGCCGGGTTATGCTGGGCTGCGCCGGTAATAAAAAGGACATCAATGTCGTGCTGCTTCATGAACTTATCAAGATCTGCCTTCATTGTTTGCTCCTGCCAGTGTAGTGTTTAGTATGTCAACCAGGGGTTGATCTTCTTCTTCAAGAACAGTGCGCGGGTCGAGCAGTAAGTGCCCGCCCTGCACCCGGGCAATTACAGGTATTTTGGCTCTGCGTAAGCGCGCAGCGAAACTATCCACGCGGGGTATGGATAACGATAACACAAAAGTGGGCAGTGTTTCTTCTGGCAGGCTGCCTCCACCTATGGTGGATTCACCGGGTACCACCTCGCCCATGTTTAACCTACGCTGCCAGTTTTCTGCCCGCTGCCTGAGCATGGAAAGATCTGCAGCAATCATCCTCCACACAGGAATAGCGCGCTCTGCATCTCCCTTGAGGTAGTGCAGCAAGGTGGCGCTCAAACCAGCCAGGCACAACTTATCAGCCCGGATGGCACGCGCCAAAGGGTGACGTTTCAACTTTGCGACAAGATCTGCCTTGCCAAGAATGATCCCGGCCTGGGGACCACCCAGCAGTTTATCTCCTGAGAAACACACCAGGTCCACACCGGCTTGCAGGGACTCCTGAATCATCGGTTCGTGGGCTAGCCCATAACCCGCGGTATCCAATAACGCGCCAGAACCAAGATCATCCATTAATGGAACCTGGTAACGGTGCGCGAGTTCAACAATTTCTGAGAGTTCGGGTTGGGCAGTAAAACCGACCAGCTTAAAGTTCGATGTGTGCGCACGCATGACCAGTGCCGCACCAGTTTTCAGTGCGTCTTCGTAGTCTTCAAGCCGGGTGCGGTTGGTCGTTCCCACTTCGATCAGCCTGGCACCGGATTGTTTCATCACATCCGGTACACGGAAACCGCCGCCGATCTCCACGAGCTGCGAACGGGAAATGATCACCCCGCGCCGCCTGGCCAAGGCCGAAAGGCATAACAAGACCGCGCCGGCGTTGTTGTTCACCACCAGGGCATCCTCAGCCCCGGTGAGCCGGCACAATAGATCGCGCGCATGCACTGATCGTGAACCACGGACGCCCTTTGGCAGGTCATATTCCAGATTCGAGTAGCTACCCGCGACAACACGGATCGCCTCGATGGCACTTTCGGATAACGGAGCGCGCCCCAGGTTGGTGTGCAGAACCACGCCACTCGCATTTATAACCCGAACCAGCGAAGGGCGATTCTGTTCTTCCAGACTGATACCCACCTGATGCAGAATCGATTCAGCCAGCAAATCGGAATCTTTACGATCAGGTTTGGCTCGGATGATTGCGAGTTCTTTCTGGACGGCATTAAGTACCTGCCCGCGTCCAAATTTGTCGATCAAGGGACCGGCTTGTGGAAGACTCAGTAATTTATCAACCGACGGAAGCAGGCGAAGATCATTCATCTGAGCTATTCTGGGGAGAAAACCTGCTGCGCTCCCTCATGCGGATGAGCAATTCAATGATCAACAAACCAATTGCGATAAAAATGGCCAATGCCGGATTTAATACTTTGCCAAATTGCAGCCATAAAATGATGTCAACGAAGAGACCAAACCAGAGCGCTTCGCGAACCATCACCACCGGTGTAACCAGAGGATTGGACGGGAAACGTTTGTGAAGATAATAAACCACCGGAAGCGCCAAACCGCTAAATAAAAGTGTGACCAGGAAGAACAACAACCAGCGAGGTCCAAGGGTTGGAACAGTGAAAATAAACAACGCCCCCAATCCGAAAACACCAAGCAGAATCAGGATGAGGCTGGTGATGAAAACCGGAAAGAAACGGTAGGATCGATCTTGATTTTCTTCTGATTGCTTACTCACGGGCAGATCCTATGATTACGATGATAACTCATTATATCAATAGCGGACGTTATTGAAAATTACCAGGGTAAATCACACCCTCGAGTTTCCAGCCTTGTCATTCGATCGGATGGCAATAAACCAACAGCGTAATCATGGTAAAATCACCTCATCATAGGGTCAAACGACCCACTCATCAAGAGAGGTGGAGGGACCGGCCCAAAGAAACCTCGGCAACCGCGCGACAGCCAGGTGCCAAGTCCGGCAGAAGAAATTCTGGAAGATGAGAGAGCAAAGCAGCACCAGCCAACCTCTCTAGAGAGGTTTTTTATTAATAGACAAATGACGATAGGAGTGTATATGAACCGGGACAATACAAGCCGAGCGTACCTTGATGCAATGAAGAAAAAAATCATCGTCTTTGATGGCGCGATGGGAACCAACCTGCAAAAACAGAATCTAAGTGCAGAACATTTCGGGGGCGAACGAACCAATGGCTGCAACGATTACCTGGTCATCACCTACCCACAGGCAGTTGAACAGGTCCACCGTGCGTTCCTGGAAGCCGGTGTGGATGTCATCGAAACCTGCACCTTCCGCTCGAACCGGATCACCCTGGGAGAATACGGGCTTGCAGACCAGGTAACCCTCATCAATGAGACTGCCGCCACACTGGCTCGACAGCTGGCTGATGAGTATTCAACGCCGGAAAAAAAGCGCTTTGTTGCCGGCTCCATCGGCCCATCCGGTAAACTCCCATCCATGAACGATTCGGAACTATCCAATGTCAGTTTTGATGATCTGGCGTCGATTTTCTGCGAGCAGGCTGAGGGATTGATCAACGGCGGGGTTGACCTCCTGCTAATTGAAACATCGCAGGACATCCTGGAAGTTAAAGCAATCGTCCACGGTATACAAATCGCTTTCGAGAAAACCGGCCTCCGATTACCCATCCAGGCACAGGTCACGCTGGACACAACCGGGCGAATGCTGCTGGGAACGGACATTTCCGCTGTACTGACGATCCTGGAAAAACTTCCCATCGATGTGATCGGGATGAACTGCTCCACCGGTCCAGATTTCATGCGCGAACCGATCCGCTACCTGGGCGAGAACAGCCCGCTGCCAGTGTCCTGCATACCCAACGCAGGTTTGCCTTTGAACATCGACGGGCAAGCGGTCTATCCATTGGAACCGGAACCCTTCGCTGAAACGCTGTTTGAATTTGCGGCAAAGTATGGCATAAATGTTGTTGGCGGCTGCTGTGGAACCACACCGCAACACCTCAAGCAACTGGTCGAAAAGGTTGCCCCGCTCGTTCCTGCGCCACGGACTGCTCCCCAATCCGCCCGCCTGGCTTCCGCCATGCAAGCTCAACCGATGCAGCAGGAACCCCCACCTTTCTTCATCGCTGAAAGGTTGAATACCCAGGGCAGCCGGGCTTTCAAAAAAATGGTTCTCGAAAATGACTTTGAAAGCATTTTGACCCTGGCACAACAGCAAGTGGAAGGCGGTGCGCATGGATTGGACCTGTGTGTGGCGTTGACCGAGAGAGCGGATGAAAACCTGACCATGCAGAGACTGATCAAGACCATCGCCCCTGTGATCCGTCTTCCCCTTGTAATCGACACCACAGAACTGGACGTGCTGGAAACGGCGCTAAAGACTACCCCCGGCCGCTGCCTGATCAACTCCACCCACCTTGAGGCCGGCAGAGAAAAGGCAGACCGCATTTTTGACATGGCCAAAAAATACGCGGCGGCGGTGATCGTCCTCACGATCGATGAACAGGGCATGGCAAAAACAAGAGAGCGCAAGCTTGAAATCGCCAGGAGGATTTACGAGATTGCCGTAAACGAACATGGATTGGCAGCAGAAGACCTCGTCTTTGATGACCTGACTTTTACGCTGGCCACCGGTTCAGATGAATTTTCCGCTTCTGCCATTGAAACCATCGAAGGGATTCGCCTCATTAAACAGGCATTACCGGGTGTTTTGACATCATTAGGGGTCAGCAACGTCTCGTTCGGTCTGGCTCCCAACGCCCGCAGCGTGATCAACAGTGTGATGCTTTTTCACGCGGTTCAAGCCGGGCTTGATATGGCCATCGTTAATCCGGCAACCATCACTCCTTATGCGGATATTCCCCCAGTAGAACGTGAACTGGCTGAAGACCTGGTTTTCAACCGCAGAGTTGACGCACTGCAAAGACTGATCGAGCATTTCCAGGATGCAGTGCCGGTGGGGGACCGGAAGAATGCCCAACAGGAAACCCTGGCAGCGATGACCTCAGCCGAACGCCTGCACTGGAAGATCGTGCATCGACATAAAGAGGAAATTGAAAGTGATATCGATCTCATCCTCTCAGAGCGCGAACCTACTGTAAGCATTGGCGAAAAAGCTGTAAGTGTTCTGAATCGAGTGCTGCTACCCGCCATGAAAGAGGTCGGCGACCGTTTCGGCAGCGGGGAGCTGATCCTGCCATTTGTGCTGCAATCAGCTGAAGTAATGAAAAAAGCGGTGTCGTACCTTGAAAATTTCCTGGACCGCAAGGAAGGGGTCAGCAAGGGCAGGCTCGTCCTGGCAACCGTGTACGGGGACGTGCACGACATCGGTAAGAACCTTGTGAAAACGATCCTCTCCAACAATGGCTACACCGTGGTCGATCTGGGGAAACAGGTGCCAGCCGAAACGATTATCACCAGGGCGATCGAAGAAAAGGCAGACGCCATAGGACTGAGCGCTTTGCTGGTTAGCACCAGCAAACAAATGCCCTTGATCGTTAATGAACTGCATCGTCGGGGATTAAAGTTCCCTGTTCTGGTAGGCGGCGCTGCCATCAACCAACGCTTCGGCAGGCGTATCCTGCAAACCGAATCCGGTGAATACTATGCACCCGGTGTTTTTTACTGCAAAGATGCTTTTGAAGGACTCTCCACCATGGATGCCCTGGCAGATCCGGAAAAGCGCACTGCTCTGTTCTCAAAGATGATCAAGGAAGCGGAGTTTGAACTGGGGCAAACGATGTCCACGCAGTCATCAAATTCCAGCCAAATCACAAGAACCGTCAAACCGGCTCCCAACATCCCGGTTCCACCATCCTGGGGGGTGAGGGTTGTTCAGAACATGCCGCTTGAGATCGTGTTCAAACATCTCTCACTGAATGAACTTTTCCGCCTCTCCTGGGGAGCAAAAAACTCCCACGGCGAGGAATGGGTAAAACTGAAAAAGGATTATGAGACCCGGCTGGAACGCATGCAAAAGGAAGCCCTGGCAGAAGGGTGGTTAAAGCCACAAGGATTGTACGGTTATTGGCCTGTGCAGGCTGACGGCGACGAGCTGGTCGTCTACGACCCTGAATCTCTTCAAACCTCCACGCCAAAAGAACTGACCCGTTTTTCTTTCCCGCGCCAGAACAGCGGTGATTATCTGTGCCTGGCCGATTATTTTGCGGAGATCGGTTCGGGAAAAATGGATACGGTCGCGCTGCAGGTTGTCACCGTGGGGGAAGCCGCCACACAGCGATTTGACCGTCTGCAGGCCGCGCACGATTATACAGAAGCTTACTTCACTCATGGATTGGCAGTACAGACTGCAGAAGCCGCTGCCGATTTTCTGCACCGGCACATACGCAAGGAGCTGGGAATGACAGCAGAACAAGGCAAACGTTACTCCTGGGGGTACCCCTCCCTTCCAGAACTGGAAGATCATCAAAAGGTCTTCGAATTGCTGCCCGCCCGCCAGGAATTGGGCATGAACCTGACCAGCGCTTACCAGCTTGTCCCGGAACAATCCACTGCGGCAATCATCCTGCATCACCCGGACGCCAAATATTTCAACATCGGCGAAACCCGGCTGGAACAGTTGATGCGCTGAGGTAAAAAGAATGATCACACGCAACGAGCTTATCGAATTAATCAACACAAACCGCGCTCTTTTCTCAGATGGTGCAATGGGCACCGTTCTCAGTCAACGCTTACCGCTCAACATTACCTGTTTTGATTGTGTCAATCTTACGCATCCGGAGATTGTCGAGAGCGTACATCAGGATTACCTGAAGGCAGGCTCGGACATCATTCAAACCAACACGTTCGGTGCGAATCGCTTCAAACTGGGGGCGCAGGGTATGGACGGCAAATTGGAGGAGATCAACCACGCCGCCGTTGAGATTGCCCGGCGCGCGATCGCTGCCAGCGGGAAAAGCGCGCTGATTGCCGGTGACATCGGTCCGCTGGGAGTGCGCCTGGCACCTTTCGGACGCGTGCAACTCCCGGAAGCCCGCGAAGCTTTTGCACAACAAGTCACCTCACTTGTGAATGCAGGGGTGGATTTGATCATCATCGAAACCATCACCGACCTTTATGAGCTGGTTGAGGCGATCTCAGCTGTGCGCGAGGTGGCGCATGATATTGCGGTTATCGCTTCCATGACCTACACCCGTGACAACCGAACCCTGCTTGGTGATCCGCCATCCAAGGTTGCCCTACGCTTGCAGGAAGCCGGTGCGGATGTGCTTGGGGTTAATTGCTCAGGCGGTCCCAACCAGATATTGAACCTGCTTAAGTTGATGCGGCAGGCTGCTCCGGATGGTGTTTTTTCGGTGATGCCTAACGCCGGTTGGCCGGAGCAGGTGGAAGGGCGCATCATGTACCCGGCCGCCCCGGAATATTTCGGGAAATACGCTCTCTCCTTCTGGGAAGCCGGAGCAAGCCTTATTGGGGGCTGCTGCGGTACCACACCCGCGCACATTGCCGCCATGGTTGATACGTTCAAAGCCGTTGAAAAACTGGTAAGAACCCCTATTGAACAGATCTCTCTACGTGACCAGACTGGTCGTGAACAACCGGAAGCATTACCCCCCACGAACCTGGCACAGAAGCTGAGTGACGGAAAATTTGTCATTGCTGTAGAAATGGACCCTCCGCGAGGCGTGGTCACCCACAAACTGCTGGCAGGAGCCAGCCTGTTGGCTGAGGCTGGCGCGGATGTAATCGATGTGGCCGACAGTCCAATGGCGCGCATGCGTATGAGCCCGTGGGCTGTGTGCAGCCTGCTCCAGCGCAAGATCGGTGTCGAGACCGTGCTGCACTTTCCTACCCGCGGACGCAACGTGTTACGTGTACAGGGTGACTTGCTGGCCGCGCACGCCCTTGACGTCCGGAATATCTTTGTTGTGATGGGTGATCCCACTTCGATCGGTGAATATCCGGATGCCATGGATAATTACGACCTGGTACCTTCCGGGCTGATCAAACTGATCAAACAAGGTTTTAACGCCGGGCTCGACCTTTCTGGTAGTGACATCGGCCAGCCGACCAGTTTCTTTGTGGGCTGCGCCCTCAATCTCAACCCGGCGGATATGACCTCCGAGATCCGCAACTTGCGCCGCAAGTTGAAAGCCGGCGCAGATTTCATTCTCACGCAACCGATCTATCGCCCTGAATTGGTGACCTCTTTCCTCCAGGCTTACGAAGCCGATCATGGAACACTTCCCATCCCATTGATTGCCGGCCTGCTGCCGTTAGCCAGTGCGCGGCATGCAGCTTTCCTGCAATCAGAGGTACCCGGCATCGAAATCCCGATTGAGACGCGTGAATTAATGGATAACAGCGGTGACCAGGGCGCGCGCACAGGGATCCAATTGACCATTGACCTGGTCAGGCAGATCAAACCCCACGTGCAGGGAATTTACCTGATGCCCGCCTTCCAACGCTACGACCACGCCGCGGAGATCATCAGCAGTGTGGTGACTCTTTAACCCGAATTAGACTGTAGAATTAGTGAGATTTCGATCTACTTTCAGGTGTTCGCATGAAAATACTCGTAATTTCTGACATACACGCCAACCTGACCGCTCTCGAAGCCGTCATAAAAGAGGCAGGTAAGTTCGACGCCACCTGGTGCCTGGGAGACCTGGTCGGTTATGGGGCTGACCTGAACGAGTGTGTTGAGCTGGTAAGTTCACTGCCTAACCTGCTGTGTGTAAAAGGCAATCACGATCTGGCCATTGGCGATACGGACAACCTGGATATGTTCAATTATGAAGCCAGTGAAGCAATCCGCATTTCACGCAGGATCATAACCCCGCAGACCAACGCATTTCTGCGAGCCCTGCCCGAAGTCATTGTCACTGACCTGGTCACCCTGGCGCACGGAAGTCCAGGGAACCCGATCTGGGAATATATCCTTGATCCTCAAGACGCTGACCAGAACTTTTCCCAATTTACGACCCGGTTCGCATTTGTGGGACATTCGCACCTGCCGCTGATGTTCCTCGAACAGGAAAATGGTAAAAAATCACAAAGGAAATTTCCACCAGCGGGAATGCCAGTTGTCCTCACCGGACGGGCAATCATGAACCCCGGTTCGGTTGGTCAACCGCGAGACAACGATCCAAGAGCATCCTTTGGATTGTTTGATCCTGATGCGATGACATGGGAAATCCACCGTGTGGCGTACGATATCGCTTCAGTACAAGCGCGCATCATCAAAGCCGGGTTACCGGAAAAACACGCCAACCGGCTGAGCGCCGGCTGGTAGACGGGAACAAAACTCACTTCGGCTGCGTCACAAGTTCAAATCGTCCAATAGTCATTTAATCGCGACTCAATAAGGAGGAAGAGATAATGAAAACAAACCGCATTTTGATCAGCCTGGTGATCACCGCGCTACTCCTCGGCGGCTGCGCTGCCCGATCTTCAACAAATTATGAAAATCAACAAGATGGATACATGGGTTCAGCTGGCGCGCCGGTTGAAGCACCGATGCCAGCCATGGAGAACGATCTTTCCTACGAAGAATCCAAAAACACCAGCAGCGGTTGGGCAGCCGCGGCTGAATCGACACAGATGATCATGATGTCTGCTAATCTATCCATCGCAGTGGATGACCCTTCCGTTACATTGACGGATGTTCAAAAGCTTGCCAGGGACATGGGCGGTTTTACAGTCTCTTCCAACTTATACAAGACTCAAACACTCAACGGCAGCGAAGTCTTTGAAGCCCAGGTGACCATCCGCGTTCCAGCCCAACGCCTGGATGAAGCCATGGAAAAGATCAAGGCAATGACCGGTGATGCGAAAAAATTCACCCTCAATGAGAATGTTTCCGGTCAGGACGTCACCAAAGAATACACTGACCTGCAGTCACGCCTGCGCAACCTGGAAGAGGCGGATGCCAAACTATCCGAGTTTTATGAAAACGCCGCAAATACAGAGGAAGCATTATCCATCTACACCCAGAAAATGCAAGTGACCGAGCAGATCGAGGTGATCAAGGGACAGATCAAGTATTACGATGAATCTGTATCCACTTCATCAATCTCGATCCAGATCGTTTCCAAGCAAAGTATCGCGACATTGACCGTAGCCGGATGGAAACCCTCCGGTGTGGCACAAGACGCACTTGAAGCCTTGGTGAAGTTTGGTAAGGGGTTGGTTAACTTCCTGATCTGGCTCGGACTATACATTCTGCCGATCGTTCTGGTCATTGGATTGCCGATCTTCTTCCTGGTGCGCTGGTTAATGCGCCGCAGCAAAGCCCGCAAGCAGACTGCTATGCAGGGATGGAAGAAAGGGATTGAAGGAGAAGGATTACCTCCCATCCCGACTGAAAAGAAATAACTTCCACCTTTATCAAATAGCGGAGCTTTGCTCCGCTATTTGTTCTTAATAACTGATGCTGATTTTACAAAAACCGTCCACCTGCACTTGTAGACTGTAGATATCATCAGCGACCGGAACGAGTATTTCCGGTAAATCATTGACCCGCGTTTCACCTTTTCCACGCGGCAGGTAAAGGAAGATCTTTCCACCAGCGGATCGCGGCAGGCGCAATGTAACATTGACCTCATCATTTGTCTCAAGCCATTCCGCAAGCTCAATCCCCTGCGAAAAGTGCAGGTCGCTGCCCAGGTAGGCCGCTTTTTCTGCCACCTTTCTGCGCAAGGCGATTAGGACACAACCATGGGCAGGTACTGCTCTAAAGCGGATTGAATCCTTCACACTGCACTCCCCTATTTGACCGCTCCAGAATTCTCTGTAAAAGTAATGACCGGCTTCCAGGTGGTATTCAACAGGGTCGATCTGCAAATCTACCGGTTGATCCGCCCAATTGAACCCCGCCAGAACATGCCAGCTTTCTGTCTCCACCATATCCAGGCGGATCCTGGCTGGCATCTCGGCACCGAACCAATCAATAATTCTGACCGGCTGGTTGAGGACGGGGATCAACGCTTCAGCTATACGCAACCGCTCGGCAGGCAAGACGGGCAGATCATCAGAGAGCAGCAATGCTCCGCCGGTCGTCGCGATGGCTGTCGCAAGTGAGCGGACTTCAGCCAGAGAAAGCCTGGTATCAGGGCGCAGCAATAAACAATCCGGATCGTTCACCCACCATTTGTGATCCATACTCGCCCGGGTTAGAATATTGCGAATCGAATTCCGCGCAGACGGCATCGAGGGCTCGTCCTTAAATAAAACATTGATCCCATGAAAAGCTGGAGCCCACTCTCCGCTCACATCCGGCCCGATGCGCATGGCATCCACCAGCCCGAGCATGGAACCCATTGGAGCCCCACAGCCCAGCAGAATAGTCTCGTCACCGGCAGCCCGGCGCAAGGCTTCCATGCCGAGCCGCATCACCTGGGCGCGGGTTTTTGTCGGATCAGAGTAACAGCCTTTTAATGCAGCTGCATACAAAAAGTCCAGTTTCAGATAAGGGAAACCCCACTCATGCACAGCCGCATCCACGACCCGGCAGGCGTAATCAAGAGCATCCGGTATGGTTAAGTCCAGCGCAGTGTCCAGGCGGTTCCAAACGAATCCCGCATTGACAGGTTTCCCATTTTCTTTGCACAATATCCAATCCGGATGTTCCTGCTTGAGCCGCGAAGCAGGATGCACAATAAATGGTGCCAGCCAGAGACCAGGCATCAGTCCTTCCTGTTTTATCTTTTTGGCAAGCGGTGTTAATCCATCTGGAAAAGTTGTTTTGAAACTAAACCAATCACCCACCTGGGTTTCAAAACCATCATCGATCTGAACCAGTTCGATCGGTAGATTTTCCTGGGCTGCCACAATTGTGGCAAGATTATTTTCAATATCCTGTGCGGTGACCGCAGTGTAAAAGTGGTACCACGAACACCAACCCACCGGGGTTCTCAATCGAGAACGCGCATGGTTTTCACGTCCGGCTGCTTCGAGGTAAACCTCAAGGGGATCGCGGTGGTCCAGCAGCACCGGTGTAAAAACCGCCCAATCTGATTCGATCGCGCAGCCGGGGTTAAGTATTGCTTCATCTCCATCTGCCCACATTTCAACCTGGTTGCGATTCAGATCTGCGTAAATGGAACCGAAGTGGTTTTTTTGAGACAGGAAGCCCACCAGAAAACCTGTGCGAGCGCTCAAATCGCCGATCACGGCGAACATGTCACTGGAGAAGGAGCCCACCCGGCGGGGTAACGGGGTTCCGGGGTTGTAGATCATCGGGTGCTGGAGCGCTCCCAGCCGGCTGATGCGCATCTTCTGATCCCCGCGATACCACTGCGTGGGAGACCACGACTGCCAGCCATTGGAAAAAAATCCCAGATCAGCTCTGCTTTGTGCTACCGGATAATGAACCCCTTCACCAACCGAACCTTCAACATTTACCAAATCAATCTTCTTGAGTTTGATCGGCTTGCCGCTGCGATTGATCACTTCCACCTTCCACAGGATCAATGGGTATTCCTGCGTGACACCGAAACTGAGATCGAATCCAATTCCATTGCGGTCCTCTGGCAGTATAAGCCTCAATAACTCAACACGGCCATGCTCCAGGGTATCAATCTTCTCCTGCTCAACGCTTAATGGTTTCCAGGCCCCATCCAACGCCCGGACATTTTCCCCGTTATGAACATAATCACAACCCAGGCGCACCTGTCCAAGGCGGGGAAAACGATCCTCGTGCGGAATGATCGAGAACCAGCCATTCTCAGGACTGATTTGGATTGCAAGACTGGCATTTTGTAGCGACAGCACATGGACCTCCGCAGGATTGAATATCATAATCATAACATGCAGATGAAAAGCCGCTCCGGATGCGGTGAAAGGTCCGCGTGATATAATTCGCGCATGCCCTCCATTGTTGCCATTGACATCGAAACGACCGGCCTTGACCCGCAGAAAGACGCGATCATCGAGATCGCAGCAGTACGGTTTAATGGTAACCGCGTGGAAAAGGAGTGGCACAAACTGATCAACCCGGGGCGTCCCATCCCCCGCATGATCACACAGTTGACCGGTATCACCGACGAAATGGTGCGCCATGCCCCTCCCATCAATGCGGTCATTCAGGAATTAAGTGATTTTATCGGAAACGACCCTGTACTTGGGCACAACGTACGGTTTGATCTTTCCTTCCTGCAAAAACAACGCATCCTGATGTTCAACAAGGTAGTTGATACTTATGAACTGGCAGCGATCGCTTTACCCGGCAACAGCCGTTACAAACTTGGCACCCTGGGACTCACCCTCGGGATTTTGATTCCGAATTCTCATCGGGCGCTGGATGATGCACGCCTGACACAGGCTGTGTATCACTCACTTTCACAAAAACTGCTTGAACTGCCCATCGAGATCCTCGCCGAGATCGTGCATATGGCGGAAGGGGTCGAATGGGATGGTGAACTGGCTTTCAGACAGGCGCTGATGGAAAAAGGGCGTATGCCGGTTGAGGCCAAAAAAGTTGTTCAGGATGACTTCGGCCTTTTATTCGGCGGGGTAAAAAACTATCCTCCGTTGGTACCAGTAGAAACCCCTACTCCCCTTGACCCCGAGGAAACAGCTGCCCAGATCGAGCATGGCGGACCTTTTTCCAAATATTTTGATAATTTTGAAAGCCGTCCGCAGCAGATTGAAATGCTTCGTTCGGTCGCAAATGCTCTCTCCAACAGCCAGCACCTGATGGTAGAAGCCGGCACAGGAACCGGAAAATCATTTGCGTACCTTATTCCTGCTGTTGAATGGGCGGTAAAAAATTCCATGCGGGTGGTGATCTCCACGAACACCATCACGCTTCAGGACCAGTTGATTAAAAAGGATATCCCTGACCTTGCCAATGCGCTGGGTTCAGAAGTGCACGCCACCGTGGTAAAAGGGCGCAACAATTACCTTTGTCCGCGCCGGTATGCTGCAATGCGAAAAAACGGACCGGAAAGCGCAGATGAGTTGCGCGTGCTGGCAAAAACGATGGTGTGGCTGTACCAGGGTGGAAGCGGTGATCGCAGTGAAATCAACCTTAATGGTATGTCCGAAAGAGAAGTGTGGCAGCGCCTTTCTGCTGAGGATGAAGGATGCCGGGCTGAGGTATGTGTTTCACGCACCGGGGGAGCCTGCCCATTCTACCGCACCCACATGGCGGCGCAATCTTCGCACATACTGGTGGTTAATCACGCCCTGCTCCTGGCAGATGTGATGACCGGCAACCGTGTACTGCCTGAATACAACTACCTGATCGTGGATGAAGCCCATCACCTGGAATCTGCCACAACCAACGCGCTCTCCTACCGCATTTCTCAATCGGATCTTGTGCGCTTGCTAAGGGAAATTGGCAGCGTCTCCAGCGGGTTACTGGGGAGATTGCTCACACTACTATCACATACCCTTCCGCCATCCGATTTTGCATCCCTGAATATGGCCGTCCATAAAATCAGTGACCTGACCTTCAAGCTGGAAAATGATTTTTCTGAACTGATCCACAACCTGGAATATTTCATGAAAGAGCATCGGGACGGTCAACCGATCAGCGGGTACGGTCAGCAAACGCGCATTCTGCCAGCAACCCGCACATTACCCAGCTGGTCTGAAGTTGAAAACAGTTGGGATGAATGCCAGGCTTCACTGAATAGTACATTGACACTATTGGCCAATTTTCAGAAATCAATTAACGATGGGCTGGATGAGATACCCGAGGGAGTTGAAGACGCGTTAGGCTCACTGGCCAGCGTACATCTGCGGCTTTCGGAAGCGCAAAAATATGTGGACCAGCTGGTAAATAACCCCGAACAGGACATGGTTTACTGGGCAGAACAGTTGCCCAACAACTACCGTCTGACACTACAGGTAGCCCCATTGCACATTGGTCCACTGATGGAGCAATACCTCTGGCATGAAAAGGCATCTGTGATCTTAACTTCTGCCACATTGACAACGAACAATGAGTTTGATTACATGCGCAACCGACTTAATGCGGATGAAGCAGATGAATTGGTGTTGGGATCTCCGTTTGATTTTGAAAATTCGACACTGCTCTATCTAGTAAATGACATACCTGAACCCACTGAAGCCAACGCCTACCAGCGGGAGGTGGAAAGTGCCATCATCCGGCTGGCTAAAGCCACAGGTGGTCGCATGCTCGCGTTGTTCACTTCCTACGCCCAATTGAAGCGCACCGCACAGGCAATCGGTCCAGCCATGGCGGATTCAGGTATCGAAGTTTATGAACAAGGCGAAGGTGCCTCTCCGAATACGCTGCTCGAAACATTCCGCGAGGCGGATAAAGCTGTATTGCTGGGCACCCGCGCGTTCTGGGAGGGTGTGGACATTCCCGGCGAAGCACTTTCTGTACTGGTAATCGTCAAGTTACCTTTCGATGTTCCCTCTGATCCCATCATCGCTGCCCGTGCTGAAACCTTCGATGATCCATTCAACGAATACAACATTCCCGAAGCCATCCTGCGATTCAGACAGGGCTTTGGACGATTGATCCGGACGCAATCCGATCGCGGCGTCGTGGTGATCCTGGATAAGCGCGTACTCACCAAGAAATACGGGCGCCAGTTCCTTGATTCGATCCCTCAATGCACACGAAAAGTCGCATCAAGTTTAGACCTCCCCGCAGTAACGGTTAAGTGGTTGAATATCTGAATCAATAAAACGGTGTTAAATTCTAGTAGGATTAAATTTTCGGAGTAATGACATGAAATATATCATCGGTGTAATGCGACCCAACTTTCTACTGCTGGCCGTGGCCTGCACTTTCCTGGCGATGACGGCTGCCATCTGGACCCATGGGCAGGTTAATCCCACTTACGCGGTGCTGGCGTTTATTGGCGCGCTCGCGGCGCATGGATGTGTCAATGCAATCAATGAATACATGGATGTGAAAAGCGGTCTGGATTTTCGTACCACGCGTACTCCTTTCAGCGGAGGAAGCGGCACGCTGATCCAGGATACTTCAAAAACCTCCCTCGTTCTATGGACGGTGATCGTTACAGCAGCTATTTCCGCTATCATAGGGATCTTCTTCGCCATCCAGGTCGGTTGGCCAATCCTGATCATCGGTGCAATGGGATTGTTCGTTATCTTTGCTTATACACCTTGGTTCAACAAACAACCAATCCTGTGCCTGCTCTCTCCCGGCTTTGGTTTCGGTACTTTGATGGTACTGGGAAGTTATTATGTGCTTACCGGAACGATCACCTGGACAGCTGTCCTCAGTTCCTTCATTCCCTTTTTCCTGGTGTGCAACCTGCTTTTACTTAACCAGTTCCCTGACGCTGAAGCCGATAAAACAGTGTCACGGAAGCATTACCCCATCCTTATCGGCAAGCAAGCCAGCGCGGTTATTTATGTCAGTTTCCTGGCAGCCACGTACATTACCCTTGTACTGGGAGTGATTATTAACCTCACACCTGCCTGGACGCTTCTGGCGTTGTTGACTTTGTTCATTGCCATTCCTACCGCCCGCTCGGTATTGAAAAATGCCGAGAACCTGCCCGCACTGCTGCCGTCTTTGGGTCAAAACGTTCTGCTCAACCTGATCACACCGGTATTAATGGGGATCGGATTCCTGTTAGGATGATGGAACGAATATCTGCACATTAACGTCTTGAAAGGGCAGGACTCCTGTCCTTTTGTTTTGCCAGGGTAAGTCCATTGAGGATTTTTAGAAGATTATTGAGGGTTGTAGTTGGATACGATTTTCTATATAATTGGACTAAATAAGTCTGATTAATGATTAGGAGGAAATTCAGATGTCAGTAAAAAAACTTGCGACTATTATTGGTGTGATCATTTCATTAAGCCTGTTGATGGCTTCCTGCGGTATCCTGAATCCCACTGGAGTACCTTCCGAGGAGTACATCAACACCAGCGTGGCAGAAACTGTAAACGCCCAAAACCCGGTGACAGAACAGCCTGTTGTAACGGAGACACCCGCACCAACGGTTGATATTCCCACGGATGTCCCCGCCCCGACCGATGAATCCGCCATTCCCACGCTTGCCGTGGCTTTTGTGAGCCCAGACCATGATGCATTTTTCTGGAATGAGACGCTGACTGCACCCGTGCAATTGACAAATTCAGGAGATATCCGGGAAGCCATCATCTCACCCGATGGAAATCGCGTAGTGCTCCTTCGTTCAACTGATTGGGTGGCGTACTCGCTGGAGATCATCAATTCAGATGGAAGTGAATTGCGCACGCTCATACCCATGTCCGGGTTTGATGCCCTGCCTCGCCCTACTGATTCGATCGCCTCTGTACCCGCCCATGTCAGTTGGGTGCCGCAAACCAATCAGTTGGCAATGTCCATCCGCCATGCATACGAAGGCCCCGGTTCCCCCTCCGGTGATACGTTGTTCCTCATCGACCCAAATACATCGACCTTGAGTCCACTCATGACGATCGATTCCGGGTGGAGCTGGGATTACACCTATTCACGCGACGGATCACTGATTGCCATCTCCCGCCCAGAGGGAATGGATATTTACTTCGCTGACGGAACCCTGGTGTTAGCTGACTTGATCACATTCCCGTTTGTCAATACCGCCTCCGAATACGCTTTCCTCCCCATGCCGACCTGGGCTGCTGACAGACCCGCGCTGGCGGTGGTCGTACCTCCGCAAGACCCCTGGGCACAAACCCTGGCAAACTCCAGTGTCTATTATTGGGATCTCGCACAGTCAACAAATACGGCAAGTTTGAAGTTTACAACCCCGATGACCTACTGGCCGATGGAGGTTGCGTCGATTTCACCAGACCTTTCAAAACTCTTGTACCTGATACGCGATGGTGCACCAGAGGAAAACCGCTATGCGCTCAATCTGGTTAATATGGATGGCAGCGGAACTCAACAGATCACTGTAGGTGAACTGCATAACCTGCCTGAATGGTCAACTGACGGAGGTTCTTTCTATTACCATAGTGACACAGGGGAAGCCTTTCTTGCTCAGCCTGGTTCCACCCCGGTTGCACTCCCTGCCTTCAACCAGGTTCGTAATGTTCAATGGGTCGATGCAGATCGCTTCATAGGTGCTTCCGGTACAGAAAGCGGTTGGCAATTATTGTTGGGCAACACGAGTGCCCCGGCACAGGTGATCTATTCGACTTCTTCCACAGATGACATAATCAGGTTTACCGTAAATCGCTAGAAAACAAGTACGCTAAAATAAACCGCAATGGATTGCGATATAATCTTGAGCACAAGGTCGATCACGCATTGAACACAGGAGAACGTATGTTGAAATTACGAACCACGATACCTATTCTTTCACTGGTCATTGTCATGACAATGGTTCTCTCAGCCTGCCAGCAAGCCGCTCCCACTTTTTCTCCAGAGGAGATCGAACAGGCTGTGCAGCAAACCATGGCAGCCATGCCTACCGCCACCTTCACACCCACAGTCACTCAAACGCCCACCCCAACGGTTACACCTACACCCGTGATCGTATATTACGGTCCCAGCAATTTCCCGGAGAATGTAAACCCGTTGACCGGTCTGGAAGTTAGTGATCCGGCGTTGCTCAATCGCCGCCCATTGATGATAAAAGTATCGAATTTTCCGCGCGAAGGCCGCCCCCACGCCGGTCTCTCCTCCGCCGACATCGTCTTTGATTATTACACAGGCGAAGGGGCAAACCGTTTCCTGGCTCTTTATTACGGAAAGGATGCGACGCAAATCGGACCGATCCGCTCAGGCCGCCTGGTCGACCGCCACTTGGTTGCGATGTACCAGGGAGTATTGGGAGCTGTATATGCCTGGGAAGGAACCTGGACAAAGATCCTGGACTACCTGGGGTGGACTCGGGTGATTTCCGAAGGTCCAAACACCTGCCCGGCCATGTGCCGCGATGAAGCCTTGAACAAGGTCAAGCCAGAGGTCAGTGTTTTCGCCAACTCGGCTGAAATGAGCAAGTATTACGCTGCCAGGCCGAATGCCACCAACACCCGTCAGAACCTGGATGGGATGGTGTTTCACACTATTGCACCTGCCGGTGGAGTTGAAGCGATCGAGTTAACACATCAATTCGGTAAAAATAACCTCGCGAAATGGGTGTACAACCCTGATACGCGCAAGTATATGCGCTGGATCGACAATATCAAAGCCAACGGTGAATTAGAGATGATCCCGCTCGTTGACCGCGTAAACGATGAGCAGCTTCAATTTTCAAACATCATCATCACCTTTACACACATCGAAACATTGAACAAAGATGACACCCTGCACGAATTCAGTATTGTCAACAATACCGGCCGGGCTTTGATCTTCCGCGATGGCATGATGTACGATGTTACGTACAAGTCCGGTTATACTACGCCCATCCAGTTCCTTGACAAGGACGGTAATCCGTTCGAATTACAACCTGGCAATACCTGGATCCACATGTCGGGCAGTTACACTTCTGTCACAGAACAAAGCCCTGGTGTGTACTACACTAAAATCGGGTTACCATAATTAAGTGATGACCAAAAGACCGGCGCGAAGTAACTACGCCGGTCTTTTTAATTTTGTAATAATCTAATGCTAACTGCGAATGAAGGTCCCGTTGCGCAACTCGCGCAAGGTCTGGTGAATTTCCTCTTCAGTGTTCATCACGATCGGACCATAGCGCACGATCGGTTCATTAAAAGGTTTTCCGGAGACCAGCAGGAAACGAACCCCCAATAATCCACCGATCACTTCGATCCTATCACCATCGCCCAACACCAACAAACGGGTCGCTTCCACCTGGGTTCCGCAGAAATCTCCTCCCCCATTGAAAACGTATATTAACGCGTTATGATCGGCGGGTATGACGAGGTCAAACCTGTCTCCCCCATATACGGTGACATCCATATAAAGAGGATCAGCCGCTATATCAGTCACTGGTCCGGTGATTTCACCGTAATTTCCAGCGATAAGTCGGATGGTGACTCCATTCGTCGGGTTCAACCATGGAATTTTTGCCGCTTTGATCTCCTGGTAACGGGGTTCAGTCATCTTTAAGTGCGCAGGCAAATTTACCCACAACTGGAACCCTTCCATGTGTCCACCCAGACCTTCAGGCATTTCCTCGTGAAGGATGGCACGCCCGGCAGTCATCCACTGTACGTCACCGGATGTGATCTCCCCTACATTGCCAAGGCTATCCTTGTGACGAACCAAACCAGCCAACATGTACGTGACGGTCTCAATCCCGCGATGCGGATGCATGGGGAAACCACGCATGTAATCTTCCGGGTTGTGAGATCCGAAATGATCAAACAGGAGAAACGGATCGAGGTGATCAAGTGCAGCGGTGCCCATACTACGGCGTAGCTTTACGCCTGCACCCTCACGCACCCACTGCGGTTCAATTATCTGGCTTACCTTTCTTAATTCCCCGGTCATTGAGCCTCCTTATTCATTCAATACGGATAATTTTATAAATGACCCCCGGTTATTTGCCGGGAGTCACATTTTCTAGATGTCCAGGTTGCGTACTGCATGGGCATGCGTGGTGATGAACCGCGTTCGCGGGGGTACCGCCGAGCCCATTAGCATGTCAAACGTGCGGTCTGCAGCCGCTGCATCGTCAATGGAAACCTGCAGCAGTGTGCGTGTTTCCGGATTCATGGTCGTTTCCCAAAGTTGGGAGGGATTCATCTCTCCCAGACCTTTGTAACGCTGTAAGTTGGCTTTCTCGGCAGCAGCTCCTAAATCCTTTAAAATGCCGTCCTTCTCAGCTTCAGTATATGCATATTTCACCTGGTTTTTATGTGCAATCCGGTAAAGCGGGGGCTGCGCTATGTACAAGTGACCTTCCTCAATGATCAGGGGCATATAGCGGAAGAAGAAAGTCAGGAGCAGCGTTCGAATGTGACTGCCATCAACATCAGCATCGGTCATGATGATCACTCTGCCGTAACGCAGGTTTTTAATATCGAAGTTATCCCCAATACCAGTACCCATCGCCGAAATCATGGATTTGATCTCTTCATTTCCAAGGATCTTGTCGAGGCGGGCACGCTCAGTGTTCAGGATCTTGCCGCGCAACGGAAGGATTGCCTGGAAGTGGCGGTCACGTCCCTGTTTGGCTGAACCCCCTGCCGAGTTGCCTTCCACAATGTACAGCTCTGTCTTGTTACTATCCTTGTCTGAGCAATCTGCCAGTTTTCCCGGCAGGGTCAGAGACTCGAGCGCAGACTTGCGGATCACCAGGTCACGCGCTTTGCGGGCTGCATCACGGGCACGGGCTGAGGTAAGGCATTTTGACACGATCGCCTTTCCCGCTGCGGGATTTTCTTCAAGGAATGTGCTGAAAGACTCTCCAACCACCTGCTGCACGTAGGTCTGGACCTCAGGATTCATTAATTTGACCTTGGTCTGAGACTCAAACTGCGGATCAGGGTGCTTAATACTGACAATAGCCGTCATCCCTTCCCGTGTATCATCACCGGTAAAGTTAGGGTCAGCATCCTTCAGCAGATTGGTGCGCCGTGCGTAGTCATTGATCACACGCGTAATGGCAGTGCGTAGACCAGTCATGTGCGTTCCGCCATCAATCGTGTTGATGGTGTTGGCAAAAGAAAAAACGGACTCGCTGTAGGCATCTGTAAATTGAACCGCAACCTCGATACCAATGTTGTCGATTTCTTTTTCAACAAAATACACCGGATGCAATACTTCCCGATTGCGGTTTATGTAACGGACAAAGGAAACAATTCCACCTTCAAAGAGGAAGGTGATCTCCTTCTCCGGCGGACGTTCATCCACCAGCTTGATCAGCACATTGCGGGTGACAAATGCCATTTCACGGAATCGCTGCACCAGTGTTTCAAATTTATAATCAACGTCCCCTTTAAAGATCTCGCGGTCAAATTTGTAGGTGGTAGATGTACCCGTCTTTGAAGGCGGGCACTTGCCAATGATCTTTACAGGTTCCTGCGGTATTCCGCGTTCGTAACGCTGGAAATACTCATGCCCATCACGGTAGACGTGAACTTCACACCACTCAGAAAGCGCGTTGACCGCCGAAACACCCACTCCGTGCAGACCACCTGAAACCTTGTAGGAAGAATGACCAAACTTGCCACCAGCGTGCAAAACTGTCATGACAATTTCAAGCGCGGATTTCTTCTTGTCGGGATGAATATCCACCGGTATGCCCCGGCCGTTATCCATCACGGTAACAGAACTGTCCTCGTGGATGATCACATCGATACGATTGCAGGCTCCCATCAGGGCTTCATCAATGGAGTTGTCAACTACTTCATAGACGAGGTGATGCAGGGCTTTCAGATCCGTTCCGCCTACGTACATACCGGGTCGCCGGCGGACGGCTTCCAGACCTTCAAGGACCTGGATATCTTTAGCACCATAACTGGCAAGGTTATTGTTCAACTGTCGTACCTCCACTTTCCGCGTTCTTGCTGACTTTTTGCATCTTTTGAATATTGAATTGCATCCACTTCAGACCATCCCGATAATACACAAAACTGGCACACAACAAACTTGTCACAATAAACGCGTGTCCGCCGATGCCCAAGGCCAATAACCATGACTCGGTTCCAGGCAGAACCCAGAGCAAATTCAAACCCTCACTGATCAGGATACAAAATATGATGAACAGGCTGGTGCCGGGTAAGAAGAAGCGTACCATGCGCATGGAGAGAAGCATGGAAGGAACCACCTTCTGATCAAGGGCAAAAATCCCGTGAGGAGAGAATACCAGCGGTAAAACCATCCAGATCAACAGGAAGATCATTCCTAGCAGAATAAATTGCGCCAGGGCGGGGCTGATCAGCGATAGGATCGAGAGAATGATAAAGATCGGTATTGATATCATAATCAAAAGGGCAACCAGGATCAGGAAAAAGATCAGTGATTGAGTGAAATGCGAAAAGAGTTGTTTCCATTGAAATTTTACCGATTCCTGCAGCGACAAACGGGAAATTGTATTAAAAAACAATGTGCCCAAGAAAAAACCAGCCATCAGCAAACCACCGAAAATAGCAATCCCCACGCGTAATGAAGGCACTTCAATGACACCAGCCAGGTCCAGCGGTGAAGCCAGGGAAGTAATGCGGGCAAGCAGGCTGGGGATGCCAATTGGAAAAGTGCGCAATGCTGTAAATAGGTTAAATTGTTCCAAAAATTCGATATACAACTTTGAAGTAGCGGTAACTGTTTCCAGCATATCCTGAGGAGCGATCCTGAGCATCGTGCTGGATAAGTCCTTGAAGATCGGCACGAACAGGTCATGCACACGTAATTTAGGTCCCAACCAGAGGAACAAGTCCAAGAGGAGCGGGATCAAAATTAGCTGTACCTTCCCTGCAACTGTGTTGAAACCTTTTAAGAGCGTGGGAAACAGCCTGGGAGGACTTGCGTCAAGAATCGGCTCGTTGATATTCATACAGAACCCAATTTTACCATATCCCCTCATCCGCCTCCCTGCACCGAATTGACTCAAAACAAATCTTACTATAG
>AMWB02055241.1_pt1 | contig 26906 bp, 15 predicted proteins | sample 200311 | NCBI WGS metagenome assembly AMWB02 (sample SAMN02737377, study PRJNA173069) | bioreactor metagenome | biome: anode biofilm in microbial fuel cells | place: USA: California | collected 2010-12-16 | reverse complement strand
GCAGCGGGCGCAGCGGGTGCTTTAGCAGCAGGGGCAGCGGGAGCGGCCTTCTTGGCAGGACCTGCTTTCTTTTCTTCCTCGACAATGGTCAGATCTGGGGCCGGGGCAAGCGCTGCAAAATCAATTTTCGCTTCTTCCAGGATTTTGGTTATGGCGGCAGCATCAGTCAGCGAGCCACCATCAGCCAGCGCATTGATGAATTGCTTGACCAATTTGATCGCTTCAGGATGACGCATAATAAGAATGTTGGAACCACTGAGCAGATAGGTTACCGCACCAACGGATTCCATCATGATCCCTCGTTTTTCCTGATCCCCGAGAAGAGGGGCTTCGGCAGATGGCTGCTTAGCCTCTTTACATTTCCAGATCTCATTGCCAAGGTTGTTGATCATCGGAAACTGGAGTTTTTCATCACCCTGGACCATTGCTGCCATGGCTAATCGCTCCATGACCGAGTAGGTGTATTCCAGACCGTAGCCGAGACCACCGGTGGTCGGATCAACCAACACGCGCTCCATTGGCATACCGAGGTTTTCCAGGAGGATGTTCACCTGCTTGGCAAGGTTGACATCAATAGGGGAAGAGGAGATGACCGCATGGCCGTAACCCATGGCCGCAGCGCCGATCCCCTTGTAGTTCTTCTCTTCGACCGGGCCAAGCACCAGATTATGGCCCTGACATTCCTCGGCAACAACCTTTAATACCGCTTCATCTTTCGCTGGATTTGCACAGCCCCATACGATGACGGGAACGTTGACTGCCGCCAGAACTTTTTTAACCGTTTCGGCAGCTGATTGAGGACTTGCATCTTTGTCATTCGGGTCAATACTTTTCAGCTGCACGACGATTGCATCGGCACCAAATTTTTCAACACATTTTTTTGCCCAGGCGGCGGGATCGGAGACTACATCTTTGAATTGGGCCATTACAGGTTCTGCCCAGTCCTCTGGCTCCATATCCCAGATTTCCATTGCAATAATGGGCTTGTTCGGCATGCTGCCTTCGAATGTATAGAAGGGAAAGCATGTCTCACCTCCCACAGTAATAGCTGCATCACCTTTTCCAATGGAAATTGCTTTAATGCCGCCGCTATAGGATTCCTTCTTTAGTTTAAATCCCACTTTTGCCTCCTTACTGGTGAGTAATTTTTCTCCTGAAGGTTGCATCTGACTTCAACATCAACCTTCCCTTTTAACACTAGCCAAACAACAAGAGGTACAAAATGTTTACTGAAAATATTTAATTCATGCAGTCCAGCGTTCCGTTCAGACCGGGCAAGAGACGTGCGTTATGCTCTTATTGTGCTTTTATATGTCACTTCCCCCTTGCCTTCAAACGTGCCTGCAGTCGTGGAAATTTCTCTATTTCCGTGTGCGGCAGAAACATCGCTGCAATGTAATTATTCATATATGATGGCGTCTCAGAAAGTTCAAAGTTGGTCATTTTTTGAGTCACCGACACGACGTCCTGACGAATTCTGTTAGTCAAAGAACTCATCCGTGCACCCATAAGCGAACCGTTGCCGATAAAAGTAACACGCTCCGGATCGACCTCGGGCAACAGGCCCAGGACCATCGCTTTTTCCAAATCGATATAACTGCCGAAGCCACCGGCCAAGATGATGTGATCGACTTCGGCCATCGACAATCCTACTTCTTCAAGCAATGTCATGCAACCACTATAGATTGCACCTTTAGCCCGGATAAGATTGTCGAGATCCGGTTCGGTCAAGACAATATCCCGATCCAGCTGGGTCTCTTCTTTCCAGGCAATGACATATTCCCACACATGATTGGATTTTCTAACGCGGGAGGTGCCGAGATCGCGATTAAACTTACCCCGATTATTGATCAAACCCATTTCGAACATAACGGCGGCCATGGTGATAAGGCCGGACCCGCAAATACCCTTTGGCCGAACATCACCGATGGTGAAGATCATCGGTTCAAAAGTGATGGGATCAAGAGAAAAATCCTCAATAGCGCCTTGAGCGGCGCGCATGCCGAATTCAATACCGCCTCCTTCAAAAGCAGGGCCGGCTGAGCAGGCGGTGCAGGCCAGCCAATCCTTATTGCCGACCACTAATTCTGCATTGGTGCCGATATCGAGAAAAAGTGTCAGCTCTTCCTTGCGATACATTCCGGAACCCATGACACCGGCAACTATATCGCCACCGACGAAACTGGAAACCTGCGGGTAGATAAGCGCTATGGCATGCTGGTTTATGTTGATGCCGATGGAACCCGCGGTAAACGGCGGATACAGCGTGGCAGTCGGGACGTAGGGGGCTCTGCGGATATTGCGTGGATCAATTTTAAGAAACAGCTGCGTCATGGTGGTGTTGCCGGAAAGCGTAATGGTCGAAATATCTTCCCGGTCGACCTTCGCCTTACGGATGATTTTTTCAAGCACGCTGTTCATGGTACTGACCACAACCTCCTGAAGTTTCTCGAGTCCCCCAGGTTTTTCCGCATAGATTATACGGGTAATGACGTCTTCTCCGTAACTTATCTGACCATTAAAATCTCCCGCTTCAGCCAGGCACTTGCCGGTGGTCAGATGAATCAGCTGCCCATAAATGGTTGTCGTACCGATATCCATGGCAACGGCGTAAATCTCGTTGGTCGTATCGCCAGGCTGGACATTGATAATGAGATTTTTCCCGTCGCTTCTTACGGGACGGATCACCGTGACTGTTACCTGAAAATCATTTTCCCGCATGACCGAAGGGAGTTTGCGGATAACTTCCAGGGTGAGTTCCAGCTTATGTTCATTTGCCTCCAGCTTGAGATGTTCGATCAGCCTGGTAACATCAGGCATATTATTCTGCGCATCTGGAGGAGTGAGAGTCAGGAATATTTTGGCAACGGGGGGGATAAACAGGCCTTCTTCCTTCAGGCTCTCAAAGTCCATCTGCCGAATAGCGGCAGTCCTGCGTGGGGTCGCCAGCAGGTTCATTACACTTTTGTCGATGGAAGATTCGATCGGAATGCGCACGGTGACGTTTTCAGTTACGCGTGCCAGACAGGCCAGACGATACCCTTTCGCACTGTCCTCTTTGCTGAGCCTCTCGGAGATACCGCCTGCAACGCTTCCTTTTTCGACAAGGACACGACATTTTCCGCAGACGCCTTCGCCACCGCACGAGGCGTTAATATGAACACCGGCCTGAAGCGCGGCCCGAATGAGACTTTCCCCCGAAGAGACAGTTATGGCCCTATCATGGGGCAGAAATGTGATGGTGCATTCACTCATTCGGTTTTCCTTCTCCGCTCAGGAATTAAAGGGATTTAACTGTTTTCTTTAATTCGCGGTTCAGCAATATCCACCATCAGCAGCATTGATCAGCACAATGTACGAATATTACTTGATTCATAACCTGGCATTGCAAAATCAGACACTTCGATACATCTCTTACTTTCGATTGCTTATCGGGCCCAAATATATCATATATTTTCACACTTACAACTTGTAATTGGGAATTTTTCTCTTGGAACTCCACAAAGTAGATCACAATCAATATTTCTTTTTCTTTGTTATATCACATCGCTAATACTTATACCTTAAGCAAACCGTCCTCATCTCCTTAATATTAGGAGAGATGTTGATGGTGACTCGAAACACCTTTTTGTTACACCCGCAAAGAACGCTATACTGGTCAGTTTTACTTAAGTTTCACTTCAATAATATTCATAATGAAATGCGAAGGTCAACGATTACTGCGTTTCTTATTTTCAATTATCCTTTCCCGTGGCAAATACCGCATAGGACTATTGGTAATACCAATTTAAATTGGCCCAGCCGGCCCACCACTTTTATTTTTTTTATATAGTCATATTAGTCGTTTAATATTTTGACCTGGTATTTATTATTATTCTTGACAAGACCATTGGTACATTTTAAGATTGGTACTACCTTTAGAACACTGCAGCCTCGCAAGCTGTTTCACCGTTAACGGAGCACGACATGATTAGAAGTAAAGTTGAGGAATTACAAGCTATTTTTGGTGAAAAGAACGTCCTCACCGAAATCGAGGATATGGTAGCATATAGCTATGACGCCTCGCATGTGGAAATTCAACCGGAGGCAGTTGTGTTTGCAACCGCCACCGAGCAGGTCAGCAAACTGATGCAATTCGCTTATCGCGAAAAAATTCCCGTCACCCCCCGCGGTCAAGGGAGTGGCTTGTCAGGTGGTTCGGTTCCCTTGAAAAAAGGCATTGTCCTGTGTATGGACAAAATGAACCGTCTTATCGACTTTGATCCCGCCAACCGCCTGATCACTGTTGAAGCCGGCATGACCACGGCCGACATCGACCCGATAGCCGCCAAGGCTAATCTCTTTTATCCGCCCGACCCGGGCAGCGTCGCTTTTTCAACAATCGGCGGCAACGTCGCGGAAAATGCCGGCGGCCTTCGCGGTTTGAAATATGGCGTTACCAAGGATTATGTGAAAATGATGAAAGTCGTCCTCCCCCAGGGCGATATCGTCACGATGGGCAATAAATGCGTCAAGCATGTCGCAGGATTCAACATGGAAGGCATTTTCGTCGGCAGTGAAGGATTGCTCGGGATCATGACTGAGGTAACCCTTGCCTTATTGCCTGTGCCGGAACATCGTGAGTCTGCACTGGCAATATTCAACAGCCTCGATGGCGCCGCGCGTGCCGTTTCCGCTATCATCGCCGCCGGAGTAACGCCCTCGACGATGGAGTTTATGGATAATGTGACGATCAATTCCATCCAGAATTTCAAGGATTGCGGACTACCCCGGGATGGTGCGGCGGTACTGCTGATCGAGACGGATGGCGAAAAAAATTCCGCTATTGCCGAAATGGCTAAAGTTGAAGTGGAAGTCAAAAAGAATGACATCCGTGAATTTGCCAGAGCAAAAAGCACCGAAGAGCGCAACCGGCTGTTTGAAGGACGCCGCGTGGCCTTGAACGCCCTGGCCAGCGTCAGGCCCAATCTCATTCTCGAAGACGCGACAGTCATGCGGTCCAAATTGCCGGACATGGTCCGCGGCATCAGTCAGATCGCTGCAAAATACGGTCTGCAGATAGGTATCTTCGGACATGCCGGTGACGGCAACCTCCATCCAACTATCCTGCTGGATATGCAGGACAAAGACGAAAAGTCCCGGGCTGAAAAGGGCGTTGCGGAACTCTTCCAGTTGGCCATCGACCTTGAGGGAACTATCTCAGGGGAGCACGGCATCGGCTTGGAAAAGAAACCATTTTTGCAAAATCAGATAGGCGCTGAAGGGATCAGGATGCTCCAGAACATCAAAAAGACCTTTGATCCGCTTAACCTGCTCAACCCAGGCAAGATGTTTGACATGCCTGAGCAACAGTCGGCGTAAGTGAGGTAACAAGATATGAATACGCACGCTGCTGTAAAAAAACAGGCTGAAACCCATCTGCTGCTGGCTGCCAAAGAATTTCAAAAATGCATGCAATGCGGCAAATGCCGTTCTGTTTGTCCTGTTTTTAAAGAAATGGGCAATGAGCTTTATGTTGCCCGGGGTAAAAACAAACTGGCGGAAAAAATTGTCTCCGGCGATCTCCAGATCACCCAGAGGGTAAAAGACGCCATCAATGAATGTCTGAATTGCAAGACCTGTTCAGCCAACTGCCCTGCCGGCGTCAGCCCCGAGCACGTGGTTCTGAGATTGCGCTGGTATATTACCACCCAGGAAGGACTCGGTTTTTTGCGGGCGCTTATTTTCCGCCAGCTGCTCTGGCGTAAATGGCCAATCACCGTCGGCGCCATGTTGATTGGCGTTGCCCAGCGGGCTCTCTTTGGTATTGGCCCGAAGAATCCGGTGCGCCACCTCTTTCCCCTTTTCGGCTTTTCCAAGAGAAGATTCTTTCCCCAGATGGCTCTCAGGAGTGCGCAAAGCCAATACCCTGAGGTAATTCCACCTAAAAAAGGCCCGGCCAAAGGGCGTATCGGTTATTTCACCGGTTGTGCCGGCAATCTGATCTATACCAACGTCGCCAAGTCGGTGGTTGATATTCTCACCGGCTTCGGCTATGAAGTAGTCATTCCCAAGCAACAAAAATGCAATGGCACCCCGGTACTCGCCAACGGAGATTATGAAGGGGCAAAAATGCTTATGGAACATAATTTTAATTTATTCCAGCGCTATGATCTGGATGCCATTGTCGTCGCCTGTTCGTCCTGCGGTATGTCCCTAAAAAAGGAGATCAAAGTCTTCATCGATGACAGCCGGGAGCTACAGGCTTTCACTGAAAAAGTCTATGACATCAATGAGTTTATTGATAAAAATATCGATATTAAAGAAGATCAGTTAGGTCGCCTGCCCTACCGGGTATCCTACCATGACCCCTGTCATATGGTGCGCGGCCAGGGAATCAGCGAACAACCGAGAAGGTTGCTGAAGATGATCCCGGGAGTGCAGTTTAAAGAGATGAAAGACGCTGCAGTCTGTTGCGGAAGTGCCGGAAGTTACTGCATAACCCACTATGATACGGCAATTAAAATCAACAACCACAAGGTAAAAAACATCCAGGAGGCAGATGTAGAATACGTCGCCACCGGCTGCCCGACTTGCGTAATGCATATTCAGGACAATCTGCAGCAACACGGATCAGCTGAGAAAATGCGTTTTGTCGTGGAAATGCTGGCCGACTCCCTGCGCTCTGCCGGGACCATTTAGTGACTTAGAAATAATACTCCTGCGCACTTTGCAAGAGTATTATTTCGTGAAGGAACTTATACCCGTCAAGCGAGTACTGAACTTAGTCCCGCGAAGCTTTTAGGCGGGATTAGTGATTCATTGTCAATCCTCTTGCGCTTTTTCCAGAAAATTGTTTCGTTAAGGAACGTATCCCCCGCACAGCACGGGACCATACTGAATCCCCCGAAGCTTTGGGCGGGACGAGTTCCTTAACGAAATAATGAGTACTCCATGACCTGCAAAACACTGCTTCCCGGCAAAGATCTCGCCTTAGAAGATACCATCGATAACGCGACAGCTTTACTGACGGCAATGGATCTCCCGACCGAAGCAGTGAGCTGGTTGAATCCGGCGCCGAACTGCTGGTCCGTCCATATCCAGTCTGTTGCCTGCCCCCATCTCTACACCAACGGCAAAGGGACATCACAGCTGGCGAGTCTGGCCAGTGGCCTTGGCGAGTTTTTTGAGAGACTGGCAACAAATCTCTTTTTTGCCGACTATTTCCTGGGTGACACCGCGGTCGGCCAACCATTCTATTTTTATCCCGATGAGGTGTGGTTTACTCCCGGCAAAGATGATTCCATTCCGCACCACAATCGCCAGGGAGTTGAACTGCTGAATAAAGACCTGCGATCCTTTTACCATAGAGATGAAGAACTGACCGCTGCCCATCTCCGCGACAGCAATATCGACTCGCTGGACGGGGGCATCTGCACCCTGCCCTTCCAATCTCTCTCAACCGGTCAGACGACCTATTTCCCGGTAAGCCTGCTCAACAATTTATATGTCAGCAACGGTATGGCCGCCGGTAACTCTCCCGCTGAATGCTGCTCCCAGGCACTTTCGGAAATCATCGAACGCTATGTGAAAAATAGAGTTATCGCGCAAGGTATAAGCCTGCCTGATGTGCCGCAGACCCGCCTTGCGAAATACCCCAAACTGTGCGCCATCCTCGATACGTTTGCCGAGAGAAAACTATCGGTCCGGGTGAAAGATGCCTCTCTTGGCGGCCAATATCCGGTTGTCACGGTACTTGTCGCGGACCCCGACAGCGGTGGGGTCTTTGCCGCTTTCGGGGCCAACTGCCGGTTTGAAACCGCGGTTGAGCGAACCCTGACTGAACTGCTCCAGGGCAGGAACCTTGACCAGTTTAAAGGGTTCCAGCCACCATGTCATGATCTTGAACAGGTGGCCGATCCATTCAATCTGGAGAGTCATTTTGTCGACTCCCACGGCCTGCTGTCATGGAATATGTTTAAGGACAAAGCGGATTATAATTTTTCTCCCTGGGATTTCACCGGCTCAACAGACCAGGAATTACACCGGCTGCAGCAGCTGATCACCACCAATGGTTTCCATGCGTACCGCGCCGAATACCTGCACTGCGGCATGTATAGCTGCCGGATCCTTGTCCCGGGCATGTCGGAAATTTATCCTGTCGACGATATGGTCTGGAACAACAAAGGGAGTGGTGCTGCGCTGCGCCCTTCACTGCTCCGGCTGACGGAGATGAATCAAAGCGAGCTTACCCGGTTGTTTACCCTGCTGGAAACGCTTGGACTCAGTGACGAACAGTTGATTTCGCAAACGATCGGTGTTCTCTTTGACGAGCAGTCACCGTGGGGTACCCTGCGTATCGGTGAACTGAAAGCACTTCTTCTTCTTGCCCTGGGCAGAAAGGAAGAAGCATTTGGCTGGTGCAGTTGGTGTATCGATTATGGTGCGCTCCCTGCGTCCAGAACACGTCTCTACCGGCTGCTGCAGTCATTGCTTGATTTTCATAGAACCGGGGCAGATATCCACGACTTCACAGCAAGCCTCACTCTATTTTACCGGGAAAATGAATTGCACGAAGCGATATCGATCGTCAACGGCACAACCCGATTTCCCGGTCTCAATTTCGCGGGAAGCTGGCCGGAGATTTCCGCTGAACATAAAAATATGCTGCAGATCTATAATAAAATCAACAGCATAAAAGCCGCATTTCCTGCCTGAATTTTCTTTTTTATGTGTTAAGTACAGCTTTGGCTTCTCTGGCTATGGCCAATTCCTCATTCGTTGGAATTCCCCAAATCTGCACCAGACTTTCAGCTTTGCTGAGAAGAGTAGGTGCTTTAACCCGCTGATTATTCGCCGCAGGATCGATAACGACACCAAAGGACTCCAGCCCGCGCAGCGTCATTTCCCGCACGATTTCATCATTTTCGCCGATGCCTGCAGTAAAGATGATCGCATCCACCCGGCCAAGTACCGCCATATAGGCACCCACATATTTTTTATTGCGATAGGTCTGTACATCAAGAGCAAGTTTTGCGAGCTTATTCCCCTTGGCAATTGCCTCGTGGATATCGCGCATATCGTTCATCCCACAGAGCCCTTTCAACCCCGAGTCCTTGTTAAGCATCGCATCGATGCCCTCGATATCCATACTGCAGTTCCGCACCAGAAAAGCATGAATAGCCGGATCGATGTCACCGCTGCGGGTGCCCATCACCAGCCCTTCCAGGGGAGTCAGGCCAAGCGTTGTGTCAATGCTTTGACCATTCTGGATAGCGGTCATGGAACAACCATTGCCAAGATGAATGGAAATCATATTGAGCTCCTCTAGCGGTTTACCCATGAGCCGTGCACACTCGCTGGCCACGAATTTATGTGATGTTCCATGAAAACCGTAGCGGCGCACCCGCTGCTGCTCATACAAAGCATAGGGAATGGCATACAGATAGGCATGTGGCGGAATAGTCTGATGAAAGGCGGTATCAAAAATGGCCACCTGCGGGACTCCGGCGAACAATTCCTGCGCTACGCGAATTCCGTCAAGATTGGCCGGATTATGCAGCGGTGCCAGGGGGATGTTCCTTTCAATGGCCGCCAGAACATCCCCGGTGATAACGGTAGGTTTATGAAAATCCTCGCCGCCATGTACCACGCGATGGCCGATTGCATCGATATCGCCTGAATTGGAAATCACTCCCTGACGGGCATCAGACAGCAGGTCAACGACCATCCGCATGCCGCTCTTATGATCGGCTACGACGGTAGCATTTTTGACCACCAGCTCATCTTTGCTCCCGGGTCGCATTGTACATTTTATCAAGCCCTCGGTTTCGCCTATTCTCTCGACCAGCCCTGATGCCAGAACAGATTCGTCCGCCATCTCAAGAAGTTGAAATTTAATTGAAGAACTACCTGAATTTATAACTAATATTTTCATCATTTCCATCCATTTTTATTGAATAAGCATCATATGAACCCAACTTCATAACCTGTCGATAAAAAGAGAGCAACAATTTATTCCGCTCTTTTGTTCACTTTTGAAATCCTTGACAAACTGCACAGGGAACGAGTAGAAAAATCGTTTTTTATCAATCTCCGGTGACTTCATGCGATTTATAATTCTTCTCTCTGCCTTCTTGATGCAGATGTGCCTTGGCGCTACCTACTCCTGGAGTGTCTACGTCCAGCCAATCAAAACAATGCTCGGGCTCGAACAAGGTCCGGTGCAGATTCCGTTTACCGTTTTTTACTTTATGTTTCCTCTTACCATGATGGCTGCGGGAACTTTTTTGCCCAGGATTGGCCCGAGGATCTGTGCCATGGTCGGGGGACTGCTTTTTGGTGGTGGCTGGCTCCTGGCCAGTCTCGGCAGCAAAAACTTCATCTTCACTGTGCTTGGCATCGGCGTTCTCAGCGGCATTGGTGCCGGAATAGCCTATATCGTCCCGATTGCCGTGTGCATTCGCTGGTTTCCAAAAAATAAAGGCCTGGTCACCGGCATCGCAGTCGCGGGTTTTGGCGGCGGTGCAGCCCTGGTCAGCCAGACCGGCGGATGGCTGATGAACACAGGCTGGACCCCGTTCCAGACATTTTTTATCTTTGGCCTATGTTTTATGGGTATCATCGTTGTTTCGGGCGCCTGCATGCGCTTTCCGCAACGGATTCATTTTACCAAGCCATCTCCCATAAAATTTTCAGAAATTCTGACCCACCCGAGTTTTCGCTTGCTTTACGGGGCGATGTTCATTGGTCTTGCTGCAGGTTTTGCCGTCAATGCCAATCTCAAAGAGCTGTTCCCGGCGGGCGACGATGCGGTGCAGATCGGCATCACCGGCGTGTCATTGTTTGCTCTGGCCAACGCCACCGGACGAATCGTCTGGGGCGTGATATTTGACCGGGTTCAGTCGGCAACTGCGATACAGACCAATTTGTTGCTCCAGGCCTTCGTCCTGCTAGCCGCCCCGCTCATGCTTCACTCGGCAGCCGGTTTCTGGCTTTTTTCGATCCTTACCGGCTTCAACTACGGCGGGGTGCTGGTTATCTACGTCGCATCGGCCGCTCGCTGCTGGGGTGCCGAGAGGGTGAGTCATATTTACGGCTGGCTGTTTTCCAGCAATATACTCGCCTCGTTTTCACCGATCCTGGCTGGTCTGGCTTTTGACACCTTCCATACCTTCACCTTCGCCCTCACCGGGCTGGCCGGCTTGCTTATTGCCTGCACCGTCATGATATACACCAAATCACCGGTTGTAAATCAGAGGCGCAGCCTGCACCACTCAGCGACAAACAGACTTACCCCGCCCAAAAGCGTTGCGGGGTAAGTTCCCTGGCGGTAAGTATCTCAGCTACTGATTGCATATTCAGCTCAGGATTTCTTAATCTTATTGCACCTCTTGAGCGGCAAACACACTAACCCCGCCCAAAAGCGTTGCGGGGTAAGTTCCTTCACGAAATAATTTTCTTGCACACAACACAAGAAAATTATTTCTAAGTCACTAAAAAATAAATGGGGTTGTCTTGCGCAACTCGGACAGCGCATAGTGTTGTCCCCGCCAGGTAATGCCTCTGTTTATCAGCGTAACAAGTGCCGATTTCACAATGATATAACACGAAAGATATGGCGTCAGAAGACATCCGGGCAAGTAGCGGCCCGGCAGACCCTGCCGCCTTAAGGCCTGGTAGAAGGTAACCAGCCGGATGGCGACCGTGGCAAGACAAACAGTCTGCACATATCCATCCCCAAAGATGCCCCCCCACAGTGGCCAGATACTTGGGACAATAATCGCCAAAAGCGCAACCGGGACAAGAGCGATGCGGTAGTGCAGGACGGCAAACATGTTTTTCTCAAGACCTTTTATCATTTCGCTGACCGAATCGTACCAGGGAACAACGACGAAGTCGTAGGCCAGCAGACAATCCTGCGCAAAGCCATTATATTTTACGGCCCTGCCAAGCATCATATCGTCAACGGGATGCATTTTGATTGCCTCGTGCCCGCCAATCGAGCTGTAGACCGGGCGGCGTATCATGTTAAAAGCACCAATGCCGACAAACCAATGCGTGCCTTTTTTTTTGGCGAGCCAGGGCCTGAAGACAACCATAAGACCGATAGCCGAATCAAGGATAAGACTGTTGAGCAGCCAGCCGTGGGTCATATTTTTGAATATAAGCGTCAGGTGATCCAGCTTATTGCGCTCCATGTATGCAACCGATCTGGCAACCGTCGTCTTCTCTATAACAACATCAGCATCGGTGAAAAGCAGATATTCACCCCTGGCCAGGAGTGCACCGGCAGAAAGGGCGTGGCTCTTGCCCATCCACCCCGCAGGCAATTTTTTAACGTCATGAATGATAAGCCTGGGAAAGCGTTTTTTTACTGAATCGAGTACTTGCGAAGTTCGGTCAGTAGAACGATCATTTACGACAATTATCTCTACCTTTTGATATTCCTGTGCAAAAAGCGACAGCAGGGACCTTTCGATATTCTTCTCTTCATTGCAGGCAGGTACGACGATTGATATCAGTGGGCAATGTACCCTTTTCTCAAACGGCACATCATCTAATTTACGCATTTTTTTCATGCCGACTGCAAACGTTGCCGACGAAATGATGATCGCACAACATCCTACCAGAGATATCATCAGGAATATTGACATACAGTCACCCAACCAAATATGTACAAGCCCATTGTCATGATCTCCGCTCCTGTTTTGTCGGTTTTTTTGACGAAACTACTGGCAAAAATCGACTGACGTGGTAAATGAAAAGGTTCGTCAGTCCTCACTCCCGCTCAGAACAGAGTATTCCGGTCTGATACAGGCAACTATTATAAAGCAGATCGCGCGTATTGCTATACCATCACTTCTCTGCCCAATCCACCCCGATCGACGGGATAAATTTATCGTGCCAAGAACACCTCCAAAATGAACAAAAATATTTATCGTGAAATCCCCTATAATTTCACCTCGGCAGACGACAAGCTGATCATCAACCTGCTCTTTGGCCCCGAAGTCTGGGACGACCTTGAAGAATTGCGAAGCCAGCGTATCAGCGGGCGGTCAGCAAGACTGGTCATGCGTTTTATGGGCGATCTCTTTATTCTCAGGCGCAACCCTTTTCTGTATCAGGAACTTATCGACTCCTCAACCCGGAGGCAAAAATTTCTCCAAACCGCGGAGGAAGACCTGACCGTCATTGAAGAGGCGGCCAAAATAGGCAGAGTAGGAACAGAACGAAGCGGCAAAGTACTCCGTCTCGTCCGCCTGTGTCACGACCGTCTCGGGGAACTGAAAGAAGAAATTACCGAAGCTGCCGGTCAACGTCAGCATATCCAAAAAAAACTCGGCACAATCGTCGGCAGAGAAAATATCCGTTTCGACCCTTTCACCCTCATCAGCCACGCCACGGATGCCACCGATTGGCGGCTCTTCCTGCCGGTCGCCGTCGTCAGGCCGACCAGTGAAGACCAGGTACCCGCTCTCATACAAACAATTGGTGAACTGGGCCTGAAAATAATTCCCCGCGGCGGCGGGACCGGTCTGACCGGCGGCGCCGTTCCGGTAACCGGCAACTGCGTCATCATCAACACCGAGAGACTGACCGAAATAGGCGAGATTGAATACCAAGACTTCCCGCACCTGGGCGAGGGTACCAGAATACCGGTTCTTCACGTTGAGGCTGGCGTGGTAACCTCGGATGCCATGGCCCATGCCGCAGCCAAAAATCTGGTTTTCGCCACCGATCCGACCAGCGCCTGGGCGTCAACCATCGGCGGCAATATTGCCGAGAATGCTGGGGGAAAAACGGCCGTACTCTGGGGAACGGCCATCGATAATATCCTCTCGTATACCATAGCTATGCCGGGGCAGGGTCTTCTCACGGTACAGCGCGTCAAGCATCCGATGCGTAAAATTCTTCCCGATGACAGTGTCTGTTTTCAGGTACTGGACCACCACCATAAGATCCTCCGCGAAGTTACCCTGGCCGGAACCGATATCCGCAAAAAAGGCTTATGGAAGGATATCACCAACAAGGCCTTACTTGGGCTTCCCGGCTTTCAGAAAGAGGGAACCGATGGCGTTATCACTTCAGGAACATTTGTCCTGCACCGGGAATACGAAAAGAAGATAACCTTCTGCCTTGAATTTTTCGGCGCCGATATGGATGAAGCCAGCCGGGTTATCGTCGAAATATCCGAAGAATTCACCAATGAAGGCCAGGAGGCCCTGATGGCCCTGGAGCACTTTGACGAGGAATATATCCGGGCCATCAAATATAAATTTAAGGCGGCAAGAAGCAGTCACCCGAAAGCCGTTCTGTTAATCGACATGGTGGGCCACACCTCCGAACAGGTCTTACGCGGCAAAAAAAGGTTGGAAGAACTTCTCATCCCTTACAAAAACACCGAATTATTTACGGCGCAGGATGCCGATGAGGCAGCTCGTTTCTGGCGTGATCGCAAGCGGCTGGGAGCGATCTCCGCCCGGACCAACGCCTTTAAACTTAATGAAGATATTGTCCTGCCGCTGCACGGCCTTGCCGAATTCGCCCGCTTCGTCGATGAGTACAATATTGAAGAAGATATCTACAACAAGGAACAGTTCATCCGTGCTATCAGTCAATACCTGAAAACTGCCGAGCCGATAGAGGATCCGGACTGGCTCGAGGCAAAGATTCCCAAAGCCGAGGAACTCTGTCGAGAGACCATAGCGGAGCTTTCTTTGCGCACCATCGAATCGGTTCGGCACGAGGCTTCAATCAAAAAATTGATGGCTGAACTGCTGGAACTGTTCAGCGGGTATGAAATGGTCAGCCGCAACATCGAGACCATCCACCGCGAAATCCGCGCTAAAAGGATAATCATCGCCACCCATATGCACGCGGGTGACGGCAATATCCATGTGAACATTCCGGTCTTCTCCAATGACCGCGAGATGATGAAGCGGGCGGAAAAAACCGCCGAGGATGTAATGGCTAAAGCAGTCGAACTCGGCGGCGTAGTCAGCGGCGAGCACGGCATCGGCATCACCAAGATGAAGTTTTTGGAAGAAAACCGGTTGGCAGAATTGACCGCCTACCGGAAAAAAGTCGATCCCGATAATATTATGAATCCGGGAATGTTATGCGATCCAGCCATCATCGACAAGGTTTTCACCCCTTCCTTTAATCTGCTCGAGCTGGAGGCAAAAATACTGCAGCACGGCTCTCTGGCCGCACTGTCATCGATGATTTCGAAATGTATTCGCTGCGGTAAGTGCATGCCGGTCTGCTGTGTGTATCATCCGGGAAGCAATATCTTTTTTCACCCGAGAAACAAGAACATGGTTATCGGTTCGTTGATCGAGGCCCTGTTGTACGATATGCAGCGTTCCCACCTGCCTCGTTTTAACCAGCTGAAAAACCTTGAAGAGATTGCCGACCACTGCACCATGTGCCGGAAATGCCTCACCCCCTGTCCGGTCGACATCGACACCGCAGAGGTTTCCCTGCTGGAGCGCGAAATCCTCAGCAATCTTGGTTATAAACATACCGCACCGGCCACCAGGCTCTCGTTGTTGTATCTGCAGAACAGAAATGAAACGGTGAATAGTGTTTTCCGAAAAGCAGTTTTAGGGTGGGGCGGCTCCCTGCAGCGCCTTGCTGTCAAAGCCCTGCAACAGGCACCGGCCTCGATCAGCGAAAAAGACTGGCAGCCGTTGAATCTGCTGAAATCGCCAATGCCACCGGCATCACCTTTTACCCTGACCTCTATGCTCCCCCGGTGCACCGAACGGGAAGCGTTGAAGATTCGGCCGCAGGGGGAAATCAGCAAAACCGTCTTCTATTTTCCAGGGTGCGGCTCGGAACGGCTGTATGGCGATATAGGGATGGCTTCGATCTACCTGCTGCTGAAAAACAACATCAGAGTCATCCTGCCGCCCCCCTACCTCTGCTGCGGTTTTCCGGCCAAAGTTAATGCCAAAAAGAAAATGGCCGGACAGATATCGCTCCGCGATACGATCATTCTCAGTCAGATCAGGGAAATGCTCGGGCACCTGAGTTTTGATGCATTTCTCATCAGCTGCGGGACCTGTCGTGAGTCTCTGCACGAAATGGGCTGTGCGGAGATATTTGGCTGCCGTATCGAGGATGTATCCCAGTTTGTCCTGGAGAATGCCCCCCCCCAGTACGGCGCCAAACGAGTGGAACCCATACTCTATCATACCCCGTGCCATGACTCTTTCAACGGTGAAGGAAAGAGCCTGCTCGGCAGACTCTATACATCGGTAACCGGCGTTGCCAACTGCTGCTCCGAAGCCGGCACCCTTGCCATCTCCAGACCGGATATTTCCTATGCGATGCTGCAGCGGAAACGGCAAGCGATTGGTGCCGCCAAAACCGGAACAGAGTCAACGATTATGGCTACGAATTGTCCGTCGTGCATCTCAGGGCTTGGGCGTAATAAAGACATGCATATAGAGCCAAAGCATATGGCGGTTCTTCTTGCCGAGTCACTTGGCGGACTGGATTGGGCGCAGGAATTTGCCGGGCTGTTGGGAGAAGCGGAAAAAGTCACATTTTGATGCGGCTCACGCGCCGGGATCAATTTCTGCCTGTCGACTCAGCTGGTTGCGCAGCATTTCAATATGCAATCGCAGGTTGTACAGCTCGTCGGAATAGGAAAGCGGCACCGCCACCTGCCGCACATCGTTCTCTATTGCATCAAGGCCGGCTATAGCTGAGGCAATACCGCTCTTACCAGGGGTTTCCCTCGCCTGCCGGTCAAGCTCATGCAGTTCATCGTACCAGCGATAGATCCGGGAACGCATGCGCCAGCGGTACGTGGGCGGCAGGACCTTGGTCAGAGGAAGGAGAAGGGCCACCAGCGGCAGAAGCATTACCTTGAGCCGGTCGACGAGAGACGCGGCCCAGAACGGCAGATATCGCTGCAGAAACGGCGGCCCGTTTCGATAAAAACGTTCGGCCTCCTTATTGAGTGGAAAATCGACCTTTTCCGGCGATGGGAATTCCTGTCCCGCAGTCAGGATCGTCGTATCCTTATGTACGGCTGCGGTAACCTGCATCAACAGATCCGTCAACGCTGGATGCAACACAGCATTGGCGACCAGAGTCGCTGCCGGGGCGACAAGATGAATGTCCCGGGCAGGAATGTTGCGTTCCATATCGAGAACCCCTTCCGGCAAAACGATATGGGAAAGATAGGTATGCAGACGGGTATAGGCTTCTGCACGCGCCAGATTAACGAGTTGCACGCGCGGATCAAGCAGAAGTTCACGGAGTAGAGGTGTACCGGCCCTGGTAACCACAAAAAGCGCATCGATGTTTTGCGCCTGAAGCTCCTTTGCACCCTCCTTTCCACTGAGCGGCAGGAAGGTTAATTTTCCTGATCCGGATAAATTATTGTCACGCAGCATCTGCATGACGACGTGCCGCGTGCCGCTTCCCGCAGGCCCTATGGCAACACGTTTGCCGATAAGATCATGCATGCTGCCCACTTCGAGGCCCTTTTTAACAAAAATCCACAGTGGCTCCAGGTATAAACTTGCCAGTCCTCTCAACTCGGGATACTCCTGCTCTGTGCCTATTCCTCCCTGCAAAAAGGCCACCTCAACCTTTTTCTCGGCAAGCAGTTTGAGATTTTCCACCGATCCTGATGTCTCAATAATCTGCAGATCAATGTTTTGTCTGGCAAAAAGTTTTCGATATTGCTGCGCAAAGGCAAAATATGCCCCATCGGCGCCGGCCGTGGCAATAGTCAGCGTCTTCGGCGGTGCCGGAGCGACAAACTGATAGGCACCCACTAGGATCAGGCAGACAATGAAAAAAGCGAGTCCATAAATCTTTACCAGCTCTTTCAAGGTACTTTTGATTCTGAGCAGCTTGGTGTGGTTCTTTTTCATAGACAGCAGTCCTCTGGCAGCCGGTTGGAAAATTGTACGAGCCGATGAAGACATCTCGAACGTGTCTCGGTATCTACTCAAGTTCGTTAATTTTTATCACCACAAGGGTAATATCGTCCTCGGACTTTTGCCCCAATGTAAACTGATGCAGTTCTTCATACACCGCATCAAGGATATCGCCGGCAACACTGTCTGCTTTTCTGCGGATAATGTCACGTAAACGATTTTTGCCGAACATTTCACCCTGCCGATTTAACGCCTCCCAGATACCGTCTGTGCCAATGGTAATGATCTGGCCACTCGTTAAACCGTCTTTCCGGTTTTCGCTGTATGCGTAGCTCTCTGTGACTCCGAGCGCAATTCCACTGCCTTTCAGCTCTTCAAATACATCTTTTGCCGGATCATAGAACAGTGCAGGGTCATGACCTGCACGAACCCAGGAAAGGCATTTCTGCTCCGGGTCAAGATTGAGATAAAAAAGCGTCATAAACCGCCCCGTCTCAAGGACATCCTGGGCCAGATGGTGATTCATGGCGGTAATCACTTCGGCAATGGTTCCCGGCTGCGATGCCCTCATCCGCAGAAAGGCCCTGGCCGCGGTCATCAACAGAGCCGAATCCACGCCATGACCGGAGATATCGCCGACCACCACACTGAACGGGCCACTTTTTGATTCGCGCCGCCAGAAAAAATCGTAATAATCACCGCCAATTTCATCGCAGGAAATATTTCGTCCAGCAATGTCAAACCCCTGGACATGAGGTTTGTCGTGAGGAAGTAAACTTTTCTGAACTTCCCCGGCAAGTACCAAGGCTTTCTTATGTTCTGTCATGTCGGTAATAAAGGCCATATTGCCGATGACCTGGCCTTTATCGTTTCGCAGGGTATTGCCATGAATCAGTACCGGGATATGTCGTCCGTCCCTGGTGACTACGACCCCTTCCGTCTCGCGCGACTCCCTGGCCTGCAGTATTTCTCTGTGGGAGGTCATAAATTGCCTGAACTGGTCGGTGAAAAAATCGAGCGGCATTTTTCCGATCATCTCCTCCCGCCCATAGCCCAGCATCCTGCAGCTGGCATTATTGACATCAACGATAATAAATTTTTCGTCCATGAGGAAAAAACCCTCCGTCGCCGTTTCGACAATGCGACGGAATTTTTCCTCGCTCTTGCGCAGGGCATCCTCCGCCAGTTTTCGGTTGGTGATATCAATCAGGATACCCTGATTATGGGTTTTCTCTCCTGCTTCATTGCGAACAACCGATGTCTGGTCTTCAACCCACCGTATCTCGCCGGTTTTAGTCAGACATCTATATACCTGTTTATATTCCTCGACATCAGCACTGGCGTACTGACTGATCTCATTTCTGATTCTTTCCCTATCATCGGGATGGACAATATCACGAAAAGAAAGACGGCCGGAAAGAAAGTCTTCAGGCTCATAGCCGAATTGCCGCAGATTCTCTGAAATATATTCCAGATGCAGTTGGTCTCCTGCCGGTCGGCGAAATAAAATAACCGGACTCCGCTCAACAATCAGATTCAACATCAACAGCGTTTTTTTGATCTTATTATGCTGCCTGGACTCCAGCTCAAAATCCCTGTTAAGATCATCGTAATTGTTTTTCAGATCGGCGTATCTGTCTTCAAGACTCGTCACTTTTTCCTGCAATGCGGCAACTTCTTCAACCTTGGTTCGCAGCGCATCCAACTCAAGAATGAGTGCATCTTTTGTTTTTTCCATATCTGTCTGCATCATATTTCCCGGACAAATCCCACCAATAAGACCCCTGATACCGCATCTTCCGTTTCAGGAAAAACTGAACAAAGCAGACCACAAAAAAAATGGGTCGATAAATGGACACATTCCATCTCTCGACCCAATCACACAGCCCGGACGAAATCTGTCAGGTTACTATCTTCTCGTAATATTTCTTGAGATCATTGTTCAAAAAATATTGAATCTTGGCCATTCCTCTACCATAACCACTCCACAGGTCTTTGACCTTCAGATCCTGCAGGTTTTCTTTGACCTTTGTTTCCATTTTTCGCCAAAGATTTTTGCGGTAATCATTGTTGAGCAGAACAAGATCCGCCCCGTTGAGCATCGCTTTTTTACGCTGCTTCTTGAAGGCGATCTTGCTATAGCCAAACGATCCGATGAGCAGGGTGAGCGCGGCAAGCGCGCAGGGGATGATCAGATTGCCCAGAGAAAACTGACTATTTCTGATCGAGGTGATCAGAGTGGTATCGGGAAATGAGAATATGGCATTCAGGACAACATCGCCAAAGAAAAAGAGCAATATTGCAACACTGACAGTTATTTTGGCATATTTCCAGAAAACCCTCGTCGCCCGATTGAGAAATTCACTGACGGCTTCAGCGACGATCTGCACTTCGTTTACCTGGCGGTCGATATCCTCCAGGATATGACCAATACGAAATCCCGGTGCCCTTTTAATTTTTTCGATGAGCTCGTCGCGCTCCTGAGGCCAGCCTTCCGCCACGGTGTTCGGGTCGACGGCCGACGGTGCGTAGGTCAGATAAATATGGGGAATGTCCTTGCGCCCGGTCATCTGTGACATATTCCAACAGAGCGTGCCGTAAGAACGGGTAAAATCGCTCAGACTATCGCACTCGTCAATCCTGCTCATGACGAAAACAATCCGATGTTCCCCCGATTTCTCCGGCAGCGTGTGTCGAATGGTATCGTAGGATTCCTTGATGGTCCCGGTCTTATGCGAATCGAACATCAGCACAATAAGGTCGGCAATCTTGGCAAACTCGCCAAGCACCTTCATATAATCGTATCCTCGGTCATTTTCGCTGGTGGCGTCAATCATGCCGGGGCTGTCGATAATGGCCATATTCTCCAGCACCGGACTGACGACCTGCTTCATGCAGATGTGAGAAATCAGTTTTTCGCCAAAGCCCCTGAAATGCTGAAAGGGCAGCCGCTCATCGTTGACCAGGGTCGAACCGGGAGTTTCGACATTATTGACACCCGGATCGGAGGTGATGATAGTAAAGGAGTCATCGGTTGGAGCCTGGCCGGTGCGCTGAATATGCTGCCCTACAAGCTCATTTATAAGAGTTGATTTGCCCGATGAATAGTTGCCGATAATGAGCACGATCGGTTTCCATTTCAAGGCTGCATCAATCCCGCCAAAGTCCATTTTATATCGGGCAAAAAGCGGTTCGAGTTTTTTCTTCACCTTCGTTTGTAATTGCTTCTGCAGCTCTTTTTCGTTCATCGCATAACCCAGTTAAGAATTAATCTGAAAAATACAATTTTGACATTAGTGCACCATAGTACCCGAACTAACAAAAACTCTCGAACATTTATTAACCTTTTATTGCCGGAAAAAAACAGGTTCAGGCCAAATATTTCTCCGCAGCGTCATAAAAACAACACTGCTCCAGGCGCCCTCATTCAAAATCAACCCAGCCAACCTTTGGAAAAAGCATATTTTGCCAGCATTCCCAGACACATGACTACAACAAAGAATCTTAAATATTTAGCATCCATTCTCAACAAACAGTGTGAGCCCCCCCAGGCGCCGACAAATTGTCCAACCATCATGACAATACCGACAAGCCAGACAACTTTTCCAGCCCATAAAAAAATGCACAACGAGGCAATATTTGTCGAGAAATTAAGTGTTTTGGCAACGGCCGTGGCATCAATTAAACCATGACCTCGAAGAGACACCCCCGCCAGCGCAAAAAATGAACCGGTTCCCGGGCCAAACATACCATCATACCAGCCTATTGAAGGAACGATGAACTTCTGATACATCTCTTTGGACAGTCTTGGCTGGGTGTTTATATTGACAGGCTGCGGTGATATGAGGAAATAAACGGCAATCAGCAGCAGGACAGCAGGTATTATCAGACTCAAAACCTCTGTATTGAGAAATTGGACGGCTATTGTACCCAATACCGCACCGATAAAAGCTGAAAGCATGAGAAACTTTACATCAAGCCAGTTGACCCTGCTGTTTTTCAGCATCATATAGGTCGCCGTAGCGGTTCCCACAGTCCCCTGCAATTTATTGGTACCTAATGCTGACAACGGTGGTATCCCACTCATCATTAAGGCAGGGAGTACGATCAACCCACCGCCACCGGCAAGAGTGTCAATAAAGCCGGCCACAAAAGCGGTTAAAAATAAAAAAAACAGCAATTCTGCCGTAAAGCCGTACAGTTCCATCCCTGTTCCATATGTTTATGTTGATTTATACAAATTTCAAGCTGCTGGATGATCTCCGGATCAGCGGACCATCCGGATTGCACCATCAACTCACCAGCACTATCGTTCTTTCCCGGCAGCGATTGACAAAATCACTGCTTACCGAACCAAGCAGGACCTCGGCGATTTTCGATCTATCCCTTCGGCCGACATAACACATTGTCGCCCCAAGAGTCTGCGCATGTTCCGTCAAAATCTTACCTGGTTTACCAAAGAGAACGGTGGAAACTATTTTTCTCTTCTCCACCCCCTCCCCGACCAGGATATCTTCTGCTTCCTGCATATATTTGTAACCGGTTATGCTTCGCGGCTGGTTATCAAGACCGCTCTTGTCATAAAATCCGGAGGGATCAATAACGTTGACAAGGAAAACCTGTTCGATCTGCGCAACCGCCCTGCCGAGGATCGCCGCAGCTTCATGGACTGCGCGCAGACAGGTCGATGAACCGTCGATACCGATCATGACTCGAGCCGCAGGAGATACCCCTGGTGCAGGACCTTCTTCACCGACAAGATAGAGACTGGCGCTGATATGCCGGTTCATGATCCCGGTGATGACCGTTCCCATGAAAAAACTATCTTCCTCCCCTTTTCTGCGGCTCAAAACCAAAGTTGAATATTCCTCTTTCTCACAGATCGCGGTGATTTTTTTCACCGGATCACCATCTTCTATACGAACTTTAGCCCTAAGACCGACGCCACTCTTCTGCAAGAGTTCCTGGATCTGGGACAGCAGCGGGTTGACAAATTCCTGGTAGTGTTTTTCGCGCAGTCGCTGCATGAGCTCTGATGAGAGAACGCGGTCAGCACGAAAATCGATGTTGCGCAGGTGGGTGCTCATAAATGAGCCGCCGACGACATGCAGCAGATCAACCTTCTCCAGTTTGTCGTCCATCGTACTCGACACCAGTTCAACGAGGGGCAGGATGTTTTTGAACAGCTCATAATCTTTTACCGGCAGAAGCAGACGGGTAAGAGCGGGGATACGCTTTCTCATGAACGGACTCCTTCGTTATCCAACCTTAATAGGCGAGCAACAGCCAGACATTAGCCACAACAACACTGAGCAGCATGAACGGAAAGGCTATCTTCATGAACTGGAAAAATTGTATCGGGTAGCCGGCCGACTCGGCAATGCCCAAGGTGACGACATTGGCGCTGGCACCTATCATCGTCCCATTGCCGCCAAAACAGGCGCCAAAGGCCAGTGCCCACCATAATACTCCGGACTCCGCGCCAGGAATCACCTGGGTTAAATAGGCGACAATCGGCAGCATGGTGGCGGTAAACGGAATGTTGTCGACAAAGGCGCTCATAATAGCCGACACCCAAAGGATCAGGCAGATGGAGACAATGAGATTACCGTGGGCGAGATACATCACCCCGTCGGCGATAATATCGAGCAGTCCGGTTTCCTCAACACCACCAACCAGGATGAACAAAAACATGAAAAACAGCAGAGTCGCCCATTCGATATCTTTTTCAATCAACTCCAGCATATCTACTTTTTTGGTCAGAAGGCCAAAGGTAAAGAGCAGCGACGCCCCGAAGAGAGCGGCGATACTGACCTCCATATGCCAGATACCGTGGGTGAGAAAAAGCGCGACAACGATTCCCATGATAACCAGGCCAACGCCGAGCAGGGTTGCATCGGTGATTTTATATTCCTCGCGCAGCTCGATAATGAACTGCTGAATGTCGTCAACCTTGGCTTTATTATATTCTTTACCAAAGACATATTTGGAAAATACGAACAGCAAAACCATAACCATGACACAGACCGGGGCGAGATTTTCAGCAAATTGAACAAACGTCAGATTGGCAAAGGAGCCGATCATGATATTAGGTGGATCACCGATGAGAGTAGCCGTACCACCGATATTGGAGGCGAGAATCTCGGGGATAAGCAGGGCCAGCGGGGTAATCCCCAGCGAGACGGCGATCTCGATTGTCACCGGAGTGAGCAGAAGCATGGTGGTCACATTATCGAGAAAAGCCGAGGCGAAAGCGGTAAAACCCATAAGGATAATAGCCAGCATATAGACATTGCCGCGGGCCAGCTGGTAGCACTTATAAGCACACCACTGAAAAAGCCCGGTATGTTTTAGAATACCGACGATGATCATCATACCCATCAACAGGAAGATGACATTCATATCGATGGCCTTGATGGCGCTTTCGTAGGAAAGGATATGATATTCCGGATTCATCGTGCCGAAGGTGTAGGAAATCACCAGCATAATGGACGCGCCGAGCATGGCAGCCATGGTTCGATGCAGCAGCTCAAATGAGATCAGGATATAGGCCAGGACAAAAACGACGGTAGCGATCCAGAAGGCGGGCCCGGTGGTGCGGGCAATCTTGATATCGGCAAGGCCAAGGAAGTTCTCGCCATCCCGGGTCAGCTCGTGCCGTTTGATTGCATAGCTGTTCTTGGTGAAACTCGGCTTATAGGCGGTAATCTGCAACGTGCTGTCCCGCGTCAATAATTCGGCCTGCAACCAGAACCGGACCTGGTAGCTGCCGTCCCTCTCGGTATTGAGGCTATCGTCGCCATCACCATGCTTTTTTCCACCAGCTATTTTCAATGGGGTTCCATCCAGCAGAATCTGGATTTTGGCATCGCCGACACCGATATTGTGCGAGTTAAGAACCTTCCCAAAAATTTCCATCCGGACCATTCCTGCGGAAGACACCGGTTGGTCCGATGCCAGGCTCAGGGAGGCAAAGAAGAGAACAAAAAAAAGAATCGACAACACCGCGAATGCATCATCGGTACGACACCTATTCCGAACTCCTCCCACTCGAACCATACCGGCCTCCTCCAGACGTCAAGAGCAATAAAGCTATCTATTCATCCCCGTCGAGACATCATCGGTATGACATTGAATCTGTCATACCGATGTCATTTCGCGAAACAACGCGTCGGATCGCAATATGTCACCTCGGCTATTTTCTGTAAAGATGAATTCTTGTTCCACATCAGGGAAATTCACAAGAAATCTGCATAAGATGCCGCATTCAACAGAGCCAGGTGCGCTCGCCGGCATTCTGAACACGTGTCTGGCCGGATATTTTAATGGATATCTTCGCCACTTTTTCTTACTCCATTTTAAGGCTCAAGCGAGAGCAGCCACCGCGCAGCAGCTTCACCAACGCCACCATTATCATTGGAGGCTACCCCCTCAAAATGAGCTTTCAAGGACGGCGGACCGTTTGCAACAATAAAGCTCCGTCCGGCATAGCGCAGAAGATCCTGGTCATTATAGTCATTACCAACAGCACAGATAGTATTTTTCGCAAGGCCAAGGGTGTCGGCGAGCCACTTGACCCCCTTGCTCTTTGAAACGGTCGGGGCGAAGATTTCAACCCAGACAGATTGACCATCCAGCGGGGAGGTGGCCTTAATGACACTGCACTGCTTGAGGGCTCCGGCAATTTCCGCTGCGACCTGATGTCCGGTGCGGGCTGGAACTATACAGAGAACTTGAGTCGCTCCGCCAAAGCTGTCGAGCACTCCAGGAGAGAGACAGGTGGCAAACTTACGATACATTTTCAGTCGCGTATGGAAGTCAGGGTTACTCCCCCCATTGACGCTATAGAGAAAATAACGCGTATCGGGTACCGGCCTGTGGATCATATAGTCGAGACCGGACCGTGTCAGATATTCGGCGGTAAAACGCACGTCCTCCGGACAGAGGGAGAAACTTTTTAAAAGTCTTTTGCCAGGAAAGTCCATGACCCCGGCCCCCGTCGAAAAAACAACATAATCGACGGGCAGCGAACTTACGGGCCCTGAATCTTCGAGATGTGCCAGCAACTGATCAAAAGAATAATTGGATCTTCCCGTGGCAATGACAACGAGATATTCCTTCTCCCGCAACCGGGCAAGGGCATGCAGATCTTCCCGGGCGATCTGCCGATCCGAGTTCAACAACGTCCCGTCCAGGTCGACGACAAATAACCCACGGTATTTTTTTGCGTTACAGCCTTGATTCATCACCGGCGAAATCCATCTTCCATGGAACAATCTCTAGTTTTGTTGCAAACCGTCACGGCACCCTCAATGACTGTTCGCGGAGCAAATCGACCAGCCCGCTGCAACGCTCAATGTTTCGCGACAAGGCCTGCTTGAAAACCTGTTGATCGGTAACGAGCTTCACCGATTTTTTCGCCCGGGTGACGGCGGTATAGATCAGTTCCCGGCTCAGAATTCGGTTGTCTGCTTCCGGCAGGACCACCACCACTTGATCAAATTCCGAACCCTGGCTTTTGTGGATAGTCATGGCAAAGACTGTTTCACAGGGAGGCAGGCGATAAGGCGAATAACTCCTGACGCCGCCATCCGATCTTTCGAACCAGACCTGAACAGAGCCATTCGCCGAATCGGGTAAACAAATACCGATGTCACCATTGAAAAGATCAAGACTGTAATCATTTCTGGTTATGAGCACCGGCCTTCCTGGATACCAGCCCTCCGAGCGGCAGGAAAACCCCCTGCGGGCAAGTGCCAGCTCGATCCGGCGATTAATTCCGTCGACTCCCCGGGCGCCGAAATGGACTGCGCAAAGAACCTGGAAACGGTTAAATGCGCGAAAAAGCTCTTCGACGGAAGGCCGGGGGTTCCGAGCCACCTCTGCCATAAATTGTGCATACTGGTGGCCGATATATTCAATCAAATCCGTTTGCAGCACGGCAATGTTAGCGGCTGCCGATTCCGCCAGCAGCGCCCAGGCGGTGGCACTGTCACCCCTGTTAATACTTGCGGCCAGCTG
>AMWB02072391.1_pt1 | contig 26955 bp, 27 predicted proteins | sample 200311 | NCBI WGS metagenome assembly AMWB02 (sample SAMN02737377, study PRJNA173069) | bioreactor metagenome | biome: anode biofilm in microbial fuel cells | place: USA: California | collected 2010-12-16 | reverse complement strand
CATCGGTTACTGGCGGTGATCAAAAGAAACACGCCATTCCAATCCGAGTATGTAATTGCGTAAAACTTATTTCAAAGAACGCTTGCTTATATCATAGAAATCTTTGTGGTTAAAAAAACAATGGCGTATGAAAAACCTAATCTGCCTGATCATATTATTGCAGATAACACCGGCGATCTTTTATTCTCAGTCTTTCCACCAACCTGAAAACATTGCTTCTGAAGTCAAGTGGGAAGGGCAAAACCTCACCATATATTACAACGGGACGCTCATGCTGCAAGGACGACTGGAAAACCCGGAAAGTGTGGAGTATTACAATGTCCTCGCAGATTCTTCAGGGCAGGCCATTAGCCAGGTCATTCAGCTGGTATCGGTGAAAGAGCCCCTGGTAATTTCTTGCACAGCCTATGGGAGCTATGAATCTTTTCCCTGCGAGGCGGAAAGAAGGGAAGATGCTCCGCTGATGGTACGTCACAATGTGGGCCTTAGCCAAAGCCTGTTAAATCGTGCTGTTTATGACCGCCGTTACGACTGGCTGTTCTCCTGCGATTATCCGACAGACATCGAGATAACTCCGGAACGTTTCGATGACGGAAGGAACGCGTACCTGATGGAAATCAGCGGGTACAGCATAATCCTCCGCTTCCGGCCTCGTTATTACCAGCACCACAAGGGGCTGGAATATTTCGAACCGTGGACGTATAAGATCAAAGAAGGCTCTGTTGCAGGCTGGTGTTCCTGGTTTGCCTATTTCAATAAAGTTACTGAAGATGACATTCACCATGCAGCGGATGTACTTTCAGAGGAGCTCCTTCCTTTCGGGCTCAGTTATTTGCAGATCGATGACGGATATCAGCAAGTACCGATCGGGGAGCCGGAAAGGTGGCTGGATGCCAACGGGAAGTTCCCTTCGGGGATGCCCGCCCTTGCCGGTTATATTACCAGTAAAGGCCTGATATCCGGTATCTGGACCAATGTCAGCTTCGCTAACAAGGATTTTGTGATTAATAACCCGGATTATTTTGTGAAGAATGATCGTGGCGAACCGGCGTATGGAAATTGGGTAGGATATGTGATGGATGCCAGTAACCATCGAACCATCGAGCAATTGATCACGCCTGTTTACAGAGGTTTCCATGAAACCGGCTGGCGGTATTTCAAAGTTGATGCCCTGCGCCACTTACGCTATGAAGGATATAACAGCTACGCCGGATTTTACGGGAATAAAGGGCTGGACAGGAAAGAAGTTTTTCGCGGATTGGTCGGGCATATCCGGGAGACTGTCGGACCTGAAAGCTACGTGATGGGATGCTGGGGCATCCGGCCGGAACTGATCGGTTTGATCGATGCCTGCCGGATCGGGGATGACGGATTTGGCTACGGAGGTCTGTCAGAGTACAATTCATTCAACAACATTGTCTGGCGCAACGATCCCGACCATATTGAGCTTACACCGAAGGATGCCTACAAATCATGCATGGTGACCAGCCTGACCGGCTCTCTGTTCATGCTGACCGACAAACCTGAAGTATACAAAACAGCGATTGCCGAAGCCGCGAAGCGGACGTTGCCCATTCTTTTCACCCGTCCCGGGCAGGTTTACGAGGTTGATCCCTCCCGTATCACTAATCTGGGCAAAGTAAATACCGAAGTGAGCGGAGGCGGGCCAAGGTCGTTTGATGCCGACCAGATGGAATACTGCCATTTGTACCTTACGGAGATCAATAAGGATTTTGAGAACTGGGTGGTATTGGGACGCACCGGCAAAGGCGTTGAGGAAATAGGATTGAGGGACCTGGGATTGAGGACGGATAATGAATACCTGGTATTTGAGTTCTGGACGAAGAAATTCATCGGGGTTTTCCGGGAAAAGTTTGATTTCCCTGCTATTGATACCATGTACAACTGTCAGTTATTCTGCATCCGGGAGAAGCAAGGCCATCCGCAGGTGCTGGCCACGAGCCGGCACATCAGTTGCGGAGGATATGACCTGGAGAGCCTTGGCTGGAGCAACAATGTTCTGAGTGGCACAAGCAAGATCACGGCAAACGATCCATACGATATTTACCTTTACGAGCCCGATGGCTTTACTTTCAAAGAGTTCACCTGCGACGGCGCTGAACTCAGGGACAACAAGAAGGATGGCGACATTCGTGTTATCTCGCTAATTAAAGAGGAAAGCGGGGTTGTCACCTGGAAATCAAGCTACTGAGAGTAGTTTTAAGATTTTAGTGTTAAGTCTTAAATCTTAAGTACAGGAATATAGATAGACACTTGGTGATGTTCTTTGCCATTTACATTAATATTTGCCCCATTACCAGGTAAGAAGGTATTGGAATACTTAAAAAGTATTAATTTTGCACCTGTTGAAAGCTAAATAAACAAGTTCCCGAACTCAAGACTTAGCACTCAGCACTCAGAACTCAGCACTCAGATTGGCCCTATAGTTCAACGGATAGAACGGAAGTTTCCTAAACTTTAAATCCAGGTTCGATTCCTGGTGGGGCTACAAAAAAAGCAACATAAACCGGTGTAAATCAACAAATTGCACCGGTTTATTTTTTGGAAGGGGACGGTAGGGGGGACGGTAAAACATGCTTACCTTAAATCTTTTCTATTTGAGAAAGTTATCGACCAACTAAGCCACGATCACCAGATGAGAGTGGATTGGTATCATCTCAGGCATAAAATTGGTCCTTCTTTTTAAATTGATACACCTACTAATTGAGGAAGTTTTAAGAATAAGTCAAATTATTTGAAAAAAGTGATTCGAAGGCAAATAAGATATCGAATTTAACTATAGATTTGTTAATAACATTTAAAGGAAATATGATTAACCGAGCCTTTATCTTTGTTTTATTTTCATGTATTTTATTTATTTTACCTTGTCAATCTCAGAATAAAGTTGCACTTGTAATTGGTAATGCAGCATACGAGGACTCTCCGTTACGAAACCCAGTTAATGATGCCAATGACATGGCACAAGCATTAAGAAGTGTTGGATTTACAGTTCTTTCGAGGGCCAATCTGAATAAAATGGACATGGAAAATTCAGTTCGGAGTTTCAGGGAGGGATTGAATAGAGGTGATGTGGCACTTTTCTATTACAGCGGGCACGGAATGCAGGTAAATGGAATCAATTACCTAATCCCAGTTGGAGAAAGCATCTATTCAGAAGTAGAAATTCCATATAAAAGCATGGAAGCTCAGTTTGTCATCGATTATATGCAACAGGCTGGGACATCGGTCAATATTATTATACTTGATGCCTGCCGTAATAATCCTTTCAAGGGATTTAAATCACAGAATCGTGGGCTTGTTCCTGTTATGGCTCCTCAGGGAACTTTTATTGCTTATTCTACTTCGCCAGGTGCATTAGCTTTTGAAGGTAATGATTTTAATTCACCATATACTAAATACCTGATATATTATATTAAACAACCGGGATTACAAATTGAGGAAATGTTTAAAAAAGTTAGAAAGGATGTGATGAGCGAAACCGGCAAACAACAGGTACCTTGGGAATCTTCATCACTGATAGAGAGTTTTTCTTTTTGCTTAGAAGCAGCAGATAGTAAAATTAACGATAATGATCTCGTCAGATCAAATGCAAATGATGAAACCAATTTCCAATGTGGAACGAGCTTTACCATCACTCACACTGCTGGCGATATAGCACCGGTGACAAAAAAGATCACCTATGGCACTGTTGAAACTGATATTACAGGAAGCCGAAAATGTTGGATCACACAAAACCTGGGGGCCGAACGTCAAGCAATTTCACCAAATGATACTTCAATAGCTTCGGCTGGTTGGTATTGGTTTTTCAACAGGAAACAAGGATTTGTGTATGATGGAAAAACCCTAACACCTGAATTAAATGTGAAAAACCAAAGAGATAAGATTACAAATTGGCAATCTTTCAATGATCCTTGTTTGTTATTATTAGGTAATGGATGGAGGCTGCCGACTTATTTTGAATGGCAAGTGATCATTAAAAATGGAGCATATAGAAATTGCACAAGCATTTTTTCAAGTAAACTTAAAATGCATGCTTCTGGTGGCATTCAAGGTGAATCGCGTTTTGCACAAGGAATTGAAGGCCATTATTGGAGCGGTTCATTGTACGAGAATTCTTATCCATGTTATTTGTATTTTGACAGTAATAACTTCAATTTACTTATCAATAATTTATTCTATTTTATTGATAATGGCTGTTCCATCCGATGTATTAGAGATTGAAAAACTGATATTTTAACCAACCAGAAATTGGATTTGGAGTCTTCTCTGTAAAGAGAATCTAAATTTAGTCCACTAAGTTATTACTTTGGTAAAGTTATCACAATACAGGATGTGATTTTAAAAGGCACCAGATTTATAATCTCCCCAGTCTCTGTATCAGCAAGAGGTGCAGTAAGATACTTTAGCAACTCTTCCCGCTGTTTAAGGGACCTGTTGATCTGATTCCAGGTATCATCATTTGAGTAATCATAAGTGCGTCTTTCCGTAAGCTGAATCCTGGCGCCCATGTATTCAAAACTTTTCCCGTACTTCTCAGCTTCCCTCATAACTTGCTCAGAAATCCCTTCCTTGATCTTTTTGATCAATTCTTCCATAGCCTTTATGCAAAGCTGTATTGAAAGAGGATTGTACAGACCGGTATCTATTTGTTCAAGTGCTTTCTGAGCATATTGATCAATCTGTGTCTTGGTCAGGTTGAACTCGGTAATGATCGATAGTGCGTTATCCATTGTTATTTCCTCCTTTGATCTTTAAAAGTTGTTCCTTGAGTTCACGTCTCATCTTAAAAGTTTTGAGAACCTTGTCGATGATATCCTTTTCACCGGTATTGAACCGTTCAACGGTCCGGTTGAACTGTGCCTCGGTGATCCATTCCCTGTCATCCTGGAAGTTCTGTTTGGGTTGTTCTTTCTGACCATCCTGCTGAGCCATCGCATTTGCTACCTCTTCATAGGAAGCTAGGCTGGTATCGATACCAATTCCTAATAGACCTAAAGCTCTACCAATGGCACTGGTCTCACAGTTTTCAACGTAAGATGACTTGTTGATGAAGGTGGAGTTTTCCTTTTCCTCACCATGTCCGGTGGCACGGAGTAGTCCGTTTTCATCAAAGACACATGCCCTGAAACGTACCTTTCCCTGGGGTGAATCTATGATCTCGGTCCTGATGGACCACGATGGATTGTTTTTCCAGAACTCTGTCAGACGTTCGTGGACAGGGACATAATCCTTACCCTGGATGCTAATTTTTCTCATGACGTTTTGTATTAAAGGTTATTGAATGTTATCAATGATTCGTTATTTAATTTTCAGGAAATAAAAAAGGGGCTTGTTATGCCCCTGCCGGAATGTGTCAACTCCGTGTGTCAAATAAGCCCCTCATCAGCAAATGAATAAAATCCTTCAGAGGAAATGATCAGGTGATCCAGTACTGGCAGGTCAAGTAATGTCCCGGCTTCTTTCAGCTTCCGGGTTAAATGGATATCAGCTTCACTTGGAGTGAGGTTACCGGATGGATGGTTATGTGCAATGATGATCGAACAGGCATTCGATTTAAGGGCGATCTGGAATATCACTTTTGGGTCGGCAACGGTTCCTGACAATCCTCCCTGGCTTACCTTAGCCCAGCCCAGAACACGGTTGGCCCTGTTCAGGCAAAGGACTGCGAACTCTTCCACATGATCGATCCTGGTGCTCCAAATCCTGACAAGTACCTCATAGGTATCTCTGCTTCCACAGACCTTTTCCATGTCTGATACCCTGACTTTATTCCGGTAATAGATTTCAATCTCAGCCAGGTTGGAGTTAAATAGCGTGATGGTATCTTTCCCTTTCATATCGCTGCCCCTTCATCTTTTAGGACTTTCTCTTTCCTGGATGCAATAACATCAGAGCCATATTTGGACCTGATGTAATCCATATCCTTCTGTCTGTTGTTAGCTGACTTGAAATCCTTTGGCCGCCAGTACCACATCGCTTTCTTAGGTGCAAAGAAAAAACCGATCTTCTTCAGTTCCTCCCGATAGCTTATGGTATTACCAGATAACCAGATCCAGTTTCCACAGACCTCTATGGTAATGTCAAACCGGATGATCTGTTCAATGATCTCTGGGAACTTTATGAAGTCCTCCTGGGCTTCCGGCTTTGCCTTCGAAAAGCCAAAGTAAGGATTCCTGATGATTTGCTCGTACTGTCGGTTAATCTCCTGCATGGTAGATGTATTCCCTCCACGATCAGGATGATGAAGCATGGCCAGCCGTTTGTATTCCCTTTTAACTTCATCAAGGGTACGGCATGTTGTAAAGAAAGAAATTGTCATAAAATGTGAATGTTAGAGATTAAAAACAAAAAGATCCATTGCTGGATCGATGACTTTAATGGTGAGGTGATGATCAAAATGGCTTGAAATTGGTTAGCTAATCCAAAGGGCATGAGCCAATCGAACTGTTAACCAAATGATTATCGTTATTCAATCATATAATGATAACGTGGATATTAGAAGATGGCCTAAGTTGAAATGGTGGATGATTGGTTCAATGAGGACCAACGATGTTCGACCAGGTTCAATTCGTGGTCACGTTATGAAGATTTAATAAGATACTTCAACAGGATCGTTAAACCTCATTCAATCTCAACCTCAAATGAAGAATTCTCGACTACCCTATACACATATAAAAGCTATGCTAATTATAAACTCAGAACATACCTAATAAGCCAACAAAGGACTGTGGTATAATTGAACCAGGATTAATCAAACATGTGGGTGTTAATTGGAATAAACTTTTGAGTAGGTTGATCCTTTGCACAGTCCAAATTCATAGCCTGTTTCTTATCAAATTAAATATCTATCAAAGATGAATCTTTACCTGTCTGAGAATGGTGATTCAACCCAACAATTTGTGCCCTCAAAATACACGTTCCTTTAATTATTATCTGATACCTATCATACAACGGTAGAATACCACCAAAAACCCGGTGAAAGACTATGGCTCGGCAGAACGGGAGTGAATGTCCAGCCAATCTATTGTGGCAATATGGTTATGTGTGAGATGTATAACTCGATACCCATGGGATAAAAGTTATATCATCTCAGCTGAAGCATCACTTTAAGTCAAGGCTTCAGATGAGCACGTTTACTTATTGGCTCATATTTGGTCGCTTCTTTCGAGTAAAACATTGGATTTGTGATTCACTTTGTATTTTTTGTGTCTATTAGCCCTTTAACATTTAAAAATTATGGGTAAAAAAAATAAGCCGGGTGCTTTTTACACACCCAGCTTGTACCAAGGTTGGCATTCATGCTTACAGGGTAAGACTCATTATACCTCTCTTGGTCACGACCAGGAAACAAGGTGAAGGCAGGCTCAGGAACTGTCTGCCGTGGTCCTCAACAATCAGGTTGTTTGCCTTATGTTTGAGAATCAAGCCCATGACCTTGTTAACACCGAGCCATTTGGTACCCAGTGGTCCTCCGGTCAACACCGGAAAATCGTCCTTGCCAACGACGTCTTCATTGGTTTGAGCCAAGTCATACATGCCTTCAGGAATACTGAACGGCGCTGCGTCCACAGGTCTGATGCCTGTGACATCGATCTTTTCAACCATAATTTTAAGATTTAGAAGATTAATAAATTTAATAAAACATACAGCCAGGGGGAGTGCTGTTGGGTAACCTCCGGGGGGTTAAGATGCGGCACTACACAGGGCGGTATTGGTGGTAATTGGGTGGGGGTATGCTTATTATGGCAATTGAGGCTGGAATGATTATCTTTGTGAGTATGAATGCGAAGCAGTTATGTGATAGGCTGGGGTGGATCAATGGTGATCTGAGGGGTCATAACAAGATCAAGAGCTTGGAATACCGGTATGTGATGTATTACCTGGTGTCGTTGATGGTACAGGTCCGATATCTGGGCAGATCGTGGAGGACATTTGGTGAGATCCGGTTAGGTGAGTTCACGTTGAAAAAGATGGTGAAAAAGAAGTCATTTACTCATTTTCATAAAATATAGATCAGTGACCTTCTTTTCTCTCTCATCGATTGATTAGCTTGACCTTTGTGCACGTTTTACGTATTTATTAAACTTCAATGTGTATCAATGTGAGAATACCAATTCAACCTCACAACTTATCGTGTCGAAATGCCCTCCACTTTATTTATTATACAATACCTACTATATGGATACTGATAACACCCAAAAAGGCCATGAAGGACTATGGGTCGGCAGAGCGACAGTGAATGTCCAGTCAATCTGTTGTGAATAAAGATGATGGTAAAGCAGTGTTTACAAGGGAAAGTATATGTTAATGGTTTTGTTTGAAGTTATTTTTACCTCTCCGGCTCTTAATAACTTCATAGCCTTTGACGATGATCCACTGTTTATATTCCACATGAGAAGGATTTGTTTTGAATAATCTCCAAATGGTCACTCTATCAACGGATAGAAGCTTCCCAACCCCACTCATATCGGTTACAATGTAACCGTTTCCATCTTGCTTGTTGAACACTAAGAATCCATTTTCCATAATTATTCCTAAAATGTTATGTCTACTTGATTGTAGATGTTACATTTGGCAAAAATAGTGCTTTTTAATCAAAATGTAACACCTATGATTATAGCCAGGTGTTGCAAAATGATGTAAAAAACATTTGAATATTACGCGCCTATTCATCCTTATTATTTAAAAAACTACGGGCAAAAAAAATAAAGGGTGCAACCTTACGAGTTTACGCATAGTTGCACCCAATATATTACAGGCTCAGGTTCATTACACCTTTCTTGGTCACAACCAAGTTGCAGGGCGAAGGCAGATTGAGGAAAGTACGACCATTTTCAGTGCTAAACAAGGCAGTGTTCTTGGACTTTTCAGCCAATCCCTTTACCTTGTTTACACCCAGCCATTTGCTTCCCAGGTCACCGTTAGTGATAACCGGAAAGTCATTCTGACCAATGGTGTCTTCAGTCGATTTGGATAAATCGTAAGTACCAGGCTCAATGCTGAACGGAGCAGCATCAACCGACTTAATGTCGGTAACATCAATTTTGTTCATAGTTTTGAAAATTTTGAGTTAAAAATGATTTAATAAAACATACAGCCAGGGGGAGTGCTTCGGGGTAGGGTCCGGGATTTAGAGAAATTTCTATTTAAGTCTGATGGGCTTGTGGAACCAAGGAAACATTATTTTTTGGTATTTTCTCAATTAATATGAGATTTAATCAATAAGAAACACCAATAAATTGAATTCTACAAATAGTGATTGCCAACAAGATGAGTTATTGGATAAAAGAAACAGTTTCTAATCCTTGACGCATCGAACGCTTAAACCTAAATTTTCACTATAATTATAGAAGACATCGGGATCTTCATAATCTATAACGTAATAATATAATTCAAAACCATATGTCGAAGTCCAAAAATATCCTTTATAACCAATCTTCAAGAAATGACTGTTTGCTGCTGATCGCAGTCCTCCTGGTAAAGCTGTGAAACCACTTTCATTTGTCGCACCTATATTTGGACTTATCCAATGGTTATATCCGACTTCTTTCATTTTACCTCCTGCACTACTAATAATCCATTCGTTATCTTCATGACCACCTAAAAATTCAAATAATATTTCCATATCATCCCAAGTTGGAACATGCCAGCCAATTGGGGCTAATTTTCCAGTCATTACGGCTTGCCCATTGTATAAGGCTCCATAGGTGTCCTTGTAGGTGATTGGATCGTTGTTATAATAACAGCAACCAGGATACCTAACATCATGCCAGGCAATGCTATCCGAAACTATTGGGATTTCAGTGCCATCATTAAATTTTGTGGTTCTAAGATTTTCAGCCATCCAGGTCTGAGTACCAATGGTCACCGTCTTATATTTATTACCATCCTGGTCAGTCATGCTTCCGTAGCTAATCGATGGATTAAAAACAATCGTGCTTTTATCTTGCGAATCGTCTTTCTTGCAGCCTGAACTGCATAAAACTATACCGAGCAAAATAGAAAGATTAATGCTGATTAAAACACATAACTTTTTCATAACTATTGAATTGGCGATATAAATATAATTAATTAATACATCCTTAGTATAAATTAATACAGAGCGTTTTGGTTGGATTTCAATTTTATAATCGCAATCAAATATCCTTGTATTTGTTATATTTGATAGGCTAATTAGTTTGCATTGTAATTCCGTGCATAATATTGTGAGCAGCTGAAACTTTTACAATTGCATTAAAATATATGCTAAAACCATGAATGCTCGTACAATAGAAAGTGTACTTGACCTTAGGACTGGGAAGGAGATTCAGGCTTCTGATTTTTTCAGTAAGCCCATCGATGAAATATTTAAACTCAGGTATGAGTTTGAGTCGGGCATAAGGGAAAAGAAACCCCGAGTCGTTTGCTTCTTTTGCAAACAATCAATAAAGATCCGAGGCAGGGTTGATTCTAAGAGAATTCTTCATTTTGCTCACTTGAAAGATAGCGATGATTGTCCTCAAAAAACTGATAATAAATCACATCCGTCCAAAATAAATTGCAAGAAAAATAAAGTAGGGATTGGAGATACCCCACGAAGGGGTAATTTTACAATAGCGACAAAAACCAATCCCTATGGTAAAATTATCACTTTTCTCTCAAATCACCAGTATTATACCAAGAGAGTTGTTTAGCAGGATTGTTAATGAGCATAAGACAGATAAGTACAGCAAGGGTATCGACAGTTGGACTCATCTGGTCAGTATGCTTTTCTGCCATTTAGGTCATGCCAACTCAGTCAGAGATATTTCCAACGGTTTGCGCAGCATCACAGGTAATATTGTTCACCTGGGCTGCAGTCAGGCGCCATCTAAGTCCACTGTATCTTATGTGAATGAACATCGCAGCTATGAGATTTTTCAGGAGTTTTACTACGCCCTCGCCGAGCACCTGCGTACTCAGACTAAGTTCTATAAGCCTGCCTTAAAAAGAATTAAACGCAAGGTATTTCTGTTGGATGCCAGCGTGATCTCCCTTTCGCTTTCCCTTTACGACTGGGCTAAATTTCGCACCCGCAAAGGGGCGGTCAAATTGCACCTGCTGCTGGATTACGAGGGCTGCTTGCCGGCTTTCGCGGACCTAACCCATGGAAACGTACATGAAATTAAGGTCGCCCGAAAAATGAGATTGCCATCGGATAGTATTCTGGTGTTCGACATGGGCTACTACGATTTTTCCTGGTGGTATAATTTGGACAGCATGAACAACTGGTTTGTGACCCGAGCCAAAGACAATTTGGATTACGAAATCGTTGAGGACTTTGATATATCAGATGAAAAGGATAAGAATGTGCTTCAGGACTGCAACATCCGCCTGAAAGGAACAAAAGCCCGGGAAGAATACCCCAAAATGCTTAGAATGGTCAGGTATTGGGACGAAAAGAATCAACAGCAACTGGTTTTCATCACCAATAACCGATCTTGGACAGCAACCACTGTGGCGATGATTTACAAGGAGCGGTGGAACATTGAGGCTTTTTTTAAGATGATCAAACAGAACCTGAAAATCAAATCATTCGTCGGAACATCCGAGAATGCGGTTCAGATACAAATCTGGACTGCCCTGATCACGATACTGCTCTTGACTTACCTTAAAACCAAGGCACAATATCAATGGCACATGTCCAACCTGATCACCTTTATCAGATTGAACTTATTTGTAAAAATTGACTTGTGGGCGTGGATCAATGAGCCATTTGTCCGTCCAAATAGCGTTAAAACCGATCAACTATTATTATTCCTGGAGGGGGATTGAATTTAAAATGCAATGAAATTGAAAATTACGTGTCTGATTATCAGGCTAAATAATTATCTTTAAAAAATATTTTGGACAGCTGTGATAATAAATTTACTAAAGAGGAAATTCTAAGGATCAAGTACAATGGAGTCAAGGAAAGTGATTTGCATATAGAATTAAAAACCCTCATCGCAAAATCCCTTGCAGCCAATCAGAATGCAGCTAAGGGTATTGAATTTGTAGAAATCGAACATGTTTACAAACATCAGGCAATACCAAATGTTTGGAAGAAGCCAGATGTCTCATCCGTTTTTCAAGGAAAACCGGTCGTATTCGAACTACAGTTATCCACAACGTTTTTGAGTGTTATTAATTCCAGGCAAGAATTCTATAAGGAAAATCAAACTTTCATTCTTTGGGTATTCAATGCATTTGAGACCGATGATGATAAAAGAAAGTTCACCCAAAGTGATGTTTTCTTTAGCAACAATAGGAATGCATTTGAACTTGATGAATTAGCAAAGGATAAATCAATTCATGACGACGATTTAGTTTTAAAATGCAATTACCAAAAACCGGTTCTGAAAAATGACGAAATTAGGTATGAGTGGGAATATACGTATGTCAGGTTAGAAGATCTGACTTTTGACCAGAATACCTATAAGGTCTATTACTTTGATGTCGATAAAGCTGAAGAGGAAATAAAAGCAGAACTGGAAATTAAACGTTCTGCTCTAATCCACGACGTATTACATGGTGATGTCGCAAAAATATCCGACCTGTTTCTCAGAAATTATAAGATTAGCGATCGTGAAAAAAAGTACATCATCAAATTATATGAATCGAAAGTAAAACCAAAAGATGTCATTGATCTTTATACATCTGAATATTGTATAATTTGGGCGACCCTTTGCCTTAAACTTAATGATCATTCTTTACTTAAAGAATTTATAAATGACATTAAGCTTCATAAAACGATTACCGATATTCTTTCATTAAAACTTAATAAAATAATCGGTTATGCCTTCAAGAAACAGATCCAAATCGCACATCAGTTGATTGATAGACGGCCTGAGTACTTAAATATATATCTTGAAGCTATCAATAAATATCAACCCGCATTTTTCAAAGAACAGGATGCTACGCATAAATTAAAAGCCAAGATTGACAAGATAAAGTATTCGGTTCAGAGTCTGAATTACAATGAAAGAATCATTGCCAAGATTTTTCCGGAGCTGGCGGCAAAAAATTAAAAGTCGTCTGACAGACATAGCTTAATACTGTACCACTTGTATTTCCTTATAATTCTTTAACTTTACCTGCTTTATTGTATTTTATGACCCTAAACCAAACTCCGGAACAGAAAGCAAGAGATCAAATTGATGTTCTCTTAATCAAATCCGGATGGATCATCCAGAACAAGGATGAGATTGAATTTGCTGCTGGAACGGGTATAGCGGTCAGGGAATATCAAACCGATATTGGTCCGGCAGACTACATACTTTTCGTTGATCGAAATCCTGTTGGGGTGATCGAGGCTAAGAAAGAAAAGGAAGGTGTGAGAATTGACCTTGCCACTGACCAGGCGGCCGGCTATGCAAATAGCAAACTCAGGTACTTTGACAACGAGCCATTGCCTTTTATCTATGCCAGCAATGGACTTATCACTCAGTTTGCAAATCTGCATGATCCGAAACCACGTTCAAGAGAGGTCTTCACCTTTCATCGGCCTGAAACTTTGAAGGAATGGCAAGACCAACAGAAATCCTTACGCGAACGATTTCATAACCTTCCTGTTCTAAATCATGAGGGCTTACGTGAATGTCAATACCGGGGGATCAATAACCTGGAAAAATCATTCAGGGATAACCGTTCAAGGGCTTTGATACAGATGGCCACCGGTAGTGGAAAGACTTATACTGCAATCACCTCCATTTACCGTTTGTTGAAGTATTGCGATGCGAAAAGGATATTATTCCTTGTTGATACCCGTAACCTGGGAGAACAAGCCGAACAGGAATTTCAAAGGTTCATCCCTAATGACGACAACCGGAAGTTTACGGAACTGTATAATGTTCAACGCCTTAACTCTAAGTATATCTCACCGACTAACCAGGTATGCATAAGTACCATCCAGAGATTATATTCTATTCTGAAAGGTGAAGAGCTGGAAGATACTGCAGAGGATATCAACCCTTATGAAGCTTATCAGCCAAAAGAACCTGTTCCGGTGACTTATAATCAGAAAATACCAATAGAGTTCTTTGATTTCATCATCATCGATGAATGTCACCGATCCATCTATAATTTATGGAAGCAGGTGCTGGATTATTTCGATGCTTTCCTTGTAGGATTAACTGCCACTCCGGACAAACGGACCTTTGGTTTCTTTAATGAGAATGTTGTGAGTGAATACTCAAATGAGGAAGCCGTTGCCGATGGTGTTAATGTTGGATATGAAGTTTATTTGATTGAAACAGAGATTACGAAGCAAGGTGCCAAGATCCAGGCCAAGGAATTTGTGGATAAACGCAATCGGCTCACGAGAAAGAAGCGTTGGGAGCAGCTGGATGAAGAACTGGAATATACAGCAAAGCAACTGGATAAAGAGGTCGTAAACTTCAGTGTGATACGAAATGTTATCAGGGCTTTTAAAGAAAAATTACCCGAGATATTTCCAGGTCGCAACGAAGTTCCTAAAACACTCATCTTCGCCAAGGACGATAGCCATGCCAATGATATCATCCAGGTAGTAAGGGAAGAATTTGATGAAGGAAATGATTTCTGCAAGAAAGTTACTTATAAGACTGTGGAGGACCCCAAGACGATACTTTCAGATTTTAGGAATGCCTATAATCCACGTATCGCCGTTACGGTAGATATGATTGCGACAGGGACTGATGTGAAACCTCTGGAATGTCTGGTCTTCATGCGGGATGTAAGATCGCGTAACTATTTTGAACAAATGAGAGGCCGGGGAACCAGAACGTTTGGTGCGGATGATTTGAAAAAGGTCACACCTTCTGCTGTGACAGCAAAAACTCACTTCGTTGTCGTTGATGCCATTGGTGTGACAAAATCCATCAAAACTGAAAGTCGGCCCCTGGAACGTAAAAAAAGTTTCCCATTAAAAGATTTGCTGAATGCGGTAATGTTGGGAGCAAAAGATGAAGATACGTTCATATCTGTTGCGGGCAGGCTTGCCCGATTATCTAATCAGATGACTGCTGAAGATAAGAACCGGTTTAATGAACTCTCCGGAGGCAAATCAATTCACATAGTGATTCATGACCTTTTGAATGCACATGATCCTGACAAGATTGAAACAGCAGCCCGTGAGCAATTCAAAATCGATTTGGATAATTCACCATCCGATGATCAGCTGAAACAAACTCAGGATACCCTTATCGCCACAGCCAAGAGCCATTTTAACGGAAAACTAAATGAATTTGTGGTGAAGGTCCAACAAGTCATTGATCAGATAATTGATTCTGTAAATAGAGATAAGATTACCTATACCGGTTGGAACGAACATTCGGCAGAATCTTCTGCACGGATCGTAAATGATTTTAAGACTTTTCTTGAAGAGCACAAAGACGAAATCACAGCACTGAGTATTTTCTACGATCAACCTTATAGACGCAGAGATCTCACTTATAGAATGATCAAGGAAGTGCTTGATATCATGAAAAGAGATCGACCAGCCCTCGCACCGGTGAGAGTCTGGGAAGCGTATGAACGGATCGAGAAGGTAAATATCAAGTCACCTCGTAATGAATTAACCACGTTGGTTTCCTTGATCCGGAAAGTTACAGGCATTGACCAGGCCTTGACTCCCTTTGATCAGATCGTGAACCGTAATTTCCAGACCTGGGTATTTGGTAAGCAAGCAGGGCCGGTCAAGTTCAATGAAGAACAAATGGAATGGCTGAGGATGATAAAGGACCACATCGCAGCAAGTATCCATCTGGAAATGGACGATCTGGATTTATCCCCGTTCAATGCCCTTGGTGGGATTGGCAGGATGGATAAACTATTCGGGAAGCAGATGGGGCAGATTATTAATGAGTTAAATGAGGCGTTAGTGGCATAAATCGGAATCATACATCCATTTATTTAATAATACATACATATTTACCAGTTAGTACAAAATAATACTTGCTTTTTGGCATAATTGGTGTATATTTGCAAAACGTTTGTCATTTTGGAGGTTGTATTTGCAAATAGGGAGTTAATAAGATTATACGAAACCGGACAATCAAAGAAATTGAAATTGTCTGAATTCATCATCGATAAATATCTCGCAACCATCCAGAAAATAGAAGCCGCTATCAATATTTATGATTTGAATGCCGACAGAGGATTGCACTTCGAGCGCTTAAAAGGATATGAAAACCTTTGGTCGATGAGACTTTCTGGAAAGTACAGGCTTCTAATGGAAATTGCTTGGCAGGATGAAAAACAATCAATAGGCATATTTACCCTGACAGAAATCAGCAATCATTACGGTGACTGAAAAAAGCCAGATTATGGAAACAAGAGCACAGTTAAGGGCAGCCAAAAAATTTGGCCCCGGTTATTTTATCCAAGAACAGATGGATCTAAGGGAATGGACGCAGCTGGATTTATCAGAAGTGACCGGATTAACCTTAAAGCATATCAATAAAATCCTTCAGGATAAACAACCACTCACAATTGATACTGCCAGGATTTTTGCGGAAGTATTTAATACCTCTGCTCAGTACTGGATTAATATTGACACAGGTTACAGGCTTTGGAAAATGCAAGAACAATCCAACAGCGAGAAAGAAGTTGACATCAGGGCCATGATTTTTGAGAGAATGCCTGTTAGAGACATGGTTAAAAAAGGATGGATTAGTCCATTCAACAATGCAAAAGAACTGATGGCTGAAACATTACGATTTTGGAACTGGGAAAAGCTTGATTTCACAACCCTTGATCGGCAGAGAATCCCAATTTATACGAGAAAATCCACCGCCTTTCAGCAATTTAATACTTCTTACGCATTGACCTGGTATCAGATGGCCAGAAAGGTGGCTGATGCCAAACCTCGAAAAGTCTTTAATAAAGTTGCGTTAACAATGCTTTATGATGAACTTCATCATTACACAACTAAGGATGATGGAATAAGTCATTTTTTAATTAAACTTGAACAATGCGGAGTGATTTTTTTTATCCTACCCCATTTGCAAAAAACCTATCTTGATGGTGCAGCTTTTCTTTCAAAACAGAACCCAGTTATTGTCTATACTGGAAGGTATAAACGAATAGATAATTTTTGGTTTACTGTAGCTCATGAAATTGCTCATGTTTTAAAACACCTCGATGAAGATTCACCTTTTATCCTTGATGATTTGAAAGATGGAGAAGAAAATGAACTTGAAAAAGAAGCTAACGAGTTGGCTGCAGAAAAACTGAAGCATAATGAAATTGCAAAATTTCTGAATCCCTACCTGAATTACCTTAGCACAAACCGGGTTGAGGAATGTGCAGCAAAATATGATGTGCACCCTTCTATCATAATAGGGAAATTAGCTTTTGATAAAAAAACACCATATAAGAATCTTTTTCTTTATAATAACGATGTATTAGATTCAATACCAAAGTATTACAAAATAAGTAGTATTTAAGTATAACAATCTTATGAATTATTTCAATCCAATTATCGAAGCAAAGGAAGATGGCCTACTTATTCCTGAAGTACGGGAGTGGTCTCTTGAAAAATACAGACTTGTGGGAAGTTATTGTGACATATTCACAAGCGGCATGAAAAATAAATGGAAAAATCTTGTTTATATTGACCTATTTGCTGGCGCAGGATTTGCAAAAATTATTGAGACTGGGAAAGTTTACCATTCATCTTCAATGATTGCATTGTCTGTTAATATACCCTTTACAAAATATATTCTCTGTGAACAAGATCCTTATAAATTTCATTGCCTCAAAACAAGAATCGAAAGTATTTTTCCAAATGCCAATGTAAAATTGATTAATAAAGACTGCAATGAAGCTATTGAAGAAATTCTTCGTTCAATTCCAGCCTACAGTAAACAGAACACCGTTTTACCATTTTGCTTTGTTGATCCCTACTCTGTCAATTTTAATTTTAATACAATTAAAAAACTTGGAGATGGGAGGTTAATGGATTTTTTAATTCTCCAAGCATTACAGATGGATGCAAAAAGAAATCTTTCGACATATTTGAATCCAAAAAATGAAAGAATAGCAAACTATTTGGGGAAATCTGATTGGAGAGAAGACTTTAATAAAAATTGTGGGAGCATAAAAACCTTTGTCAAGTTTTTGGCTGACCAATATCAAGTAAACATGAAAGAGTTGGGGTACATTGCTGAGCATAATATGCATCGAATAAATTCGAATGAAAAAAACTTGCCTCTATATTATTTAGCATTTTATTCAAAACATTCGACAGGAATTCAGTTTTTTAAGGAAATTGAAAAAAGAGTTAATCCCCAAATAACAATGGTCTTTTAATCATGTCACAATCCAAAATTGAATGGACGGAAATGACCTGGAATCCTATTACAGGATGCACAAAAATATCTCAGGGTTGTAAACATTGCTATGCTGAAATCATGTCACGAAGGCTTCAGGCAATGGGTCATGAGAAGTATCGTAATGGCTTCAAACTTACTCTTCATCCTGATACCTTAAATGAACCTTATAAATGGAAAAAATCCAAGATTGTCTTCGTGAACTCAATGAGTGATCTATTCCATCAAAGCGTTCCAATTCAATATGTCCAGAAAGTGTTTGACGTCATGAATGACAATCCGCAGCACCTATTCCAGATTCTCACTAAGAGAGCGGAAAGGATGCAATATTATGATGAAAAAGGATTGTTGAAGTGGAGCCATAACATCTGGATGGGAGTTTCAGTTGAGGATCAAAACAATGCGTTCAGGATTGATCTTCTCAGGAAAACAAAAGCCAGGGTAAAATTCCTTTCGTGTGAACCGCTGATTGGTCCTCTGAATGATCTGAACCTTGATAATATTGATTGGGTCATTGTTGGCGGGGAAAGTGGTCCGAAAGCAAGGCCGATGGAACCCGAATGGGCCGTAGATATTATGGAACAATGCCAAAGGTCAAATGTGAAGTTTTTCTTTAAGCAGTGGGGGGGATTCAATAAAAAGAAGGCTGGAAGGAAATTGCAGGGAAGGATTTATGATGAGATGCCCGAGTTTAATGTGATTTAATGCAAGTCTTTATTATGAAGTTATTGGGTGATTATATTATAATTGAGAAAGGTAAATTACCTCCTAAACTTTCAGAAACAAAATCAGCCGTTCATCACCTACCTTATGTTGACATAAAAGCATTTGAGAAAGGTATCATCGAAAGATATTCTGATGGTCAAAAGAGCTTATTTTGTAACGATGGAGACATTTTAATGGTTTGGGACGGAGCAAGATGTGGATATACTGGAAAGGCTATTAAAGGTGTTGTGGGATCTACTTTGGCAAGAATAACTCCCAAATCTGAACTGGCTAAAGAATATCTTCTTTACTTATTGAAATCACTTTACCACAAGCTTAACACAGAAGTTAAAGGTATAGGGATACCTCATTTAAATCCTGTCCTATTAAATAATTCAACATTTGCCCCCCCCAGTCTTCCCGAGCAGCATCGCATTGTTGAAAAGATTGAAGAACTCTTCAGCGAACTCGACAACGGCATAACCAACTTGAAGGAAGCCAAAGAGCAACTCATAGTTTACCGCCAGAGTGTATTGAAGTGGGCGTTTGAGGGCAGGCTGACGAATGAAGTTAAAAAGGATGGGGAATTACCGGATGGATGGAGTTGGGCAAAAATTGAGAATGTTTGCAAAAATGTTGAATATGGTTCTTCGGCTAAATCTGATGATACCGGGTTGGTACCAGTAATTCGTATGGGAAATATTCAAAATGGTATGATTGTTTGGGATGATTTAAAATATACTTCAAATAAGGCAGAGATAAGCAAGTACCTATTGAAGACCAATGATGTGCTTTTTAATCGCACTAATAGTCCTGAATTAGTCGGTAAAACTGCTATTTATAAAGGCGAACGTCCTGCAATCTTTGCTGGCTATTTAATCAGAATTAATTGGACCGAGAATCTAATTAATCCTTCGTTTCTCAATTATTATCTCAATAGTGAAACAGCAAGGCATTACGGAAATTCAGTTAAGACTGATGGAGTCAACCAATCAAACATTAATGGTCATAAACTTAAACAATATCCAATCCCAGTTCCTCCGCTTGAAGTTCAAGAGAAAATTGCAAAAGAAATTAATTACCGTTTCTTGTTCGCTTACCAGATGGAGAAACGCATTGATGAGAGTTTGCAGCAGGCGGAGGCATTGAGGCAGTCTATTTTGAAGAGTGCATTTGAGGGAAGGCTAATAATTTAAAAATATATTTATGGATACTTCATTTAGAGTACTAAAACTCAAAACATACAATAATAAGCTTTTAGGAAATTGTGAAATAGAATTCACAAAAGATGTCAAAACTTACAACGAACCTTTTTTTTCAGTTCTTATTGGGCCGAACGCATCTGGGAAGAGTAACATTCTCAGAGCAATAATAAATATTTTTAGAGAATTGGACTATTACTTAAAAAATAATGGCAAAAGAGGTAATATTGAAACTGGTAATTTTGAGATTGAATTCATTAGTAAAGGGAATAAGTTTAAGTTTTCCAATTTAATGCAATTCAAAATAGGAGAAAAGTTACTTACCGCAATTGAACCAGGTCCAAAAAGGCAATTTTCTAACACATTACTTAAAAATGATAAACAAATAGCTGATACAGACTTAATTGAAATTATACCAAATTCAATATTAGCTGTTTCGCTAATGCTTACTGATAAGTTTCCCGTTGTTTCCAAACAATATCCATTTTATTATTATTTAGGAGTTAGGCGAGAAAACTCAAAATCGACCGCGGGTACAAGAACTTATATAAGAAGAACAGTTGAACTATTAATCAGTGCTTTAAAAGATCCGAACTTTATTAATGGTATAATTGAGATATTGGATTTTCTCGAACTTGATAAGAAATTAATAATCCAATATACTCCACGATACAAAGAATTGTTTTATACAGGTGACTTAACAGTGGAACTTTTTCTTGATAAATTCAATAACTATCAAAAATATTTTAAAGGAAGACGAACTGAACCTTGGGGAGTCAAATATTTTAATACTATAAAAGAAAATTTAGACCTTGTAAATCAGATTGTAAAATTGCTTAACAATATCTCTGTTAAAATAAAATCTATAGGATATCCTTACAATGCTTTCGAATATGATGTATTAAAAGATAAAGAAATTATTGAGGATTATCCGATTTTATTGCATATTGATAAATTAGATCTTCTTTATTATCCAACTCTTAAATTATTCAAACCAAATGTTGAAATGGATTTAGAGGCAGCAAGTTCAGGTGAAGTCCATATAATTTCAGCAATGATCTCAATGCTTGCTACAATAAAGCAAAACGCCTTAATTTTAATAGACGAACCGGAGATCAGTTTGCATCCTAATTGGCAAATTCAATATTTTACATTATTACGAAAGATATTTTATAAATATAAATCATGCCATTTTATAATAGGTACTCATTCTAATTTAATCTTATCTGACTTAAAAATTGAGAGTTCCTCTGTAATCGCGCTTAATAGAAATAGAAGTATTGAGGCAAAATTACTTGATTATGGTCCCTATGGTTGGTCTGTAGAAGACATATTGTATCATGTATTTAATGTTAGAACAGCAAGGAACTACTTTTTACAGCAAGATTTGACTGAACTGTTAGGGCTAATTTCAGTTCAATCAAAAAACAAGGTTAAAATAATTGAGATCGTATCGAGATTAAAAGAAATTCACACAAAGCCTGAAGATCCACTAAATGATATAATATCCGAAGCAGAAAATTATATTAATTCATCAGAAAATGATACCAAATTTGACTAAACCTTACAGATTTTCACAAGGTGAAAAAACTTGCTTGAAGAATACTAATTTTAATTGGGATAGTCAAGCAAATTGCATGAATCAATTAAAGGAAAATATGCATGACGATTTTGATTCTAAACAAAGTTCTAAATGTTGTTATTGTGGTTTAACATATGATGAAACAGGTCGGGGAGAAATCGATCATATTGCCCCAAAAGAGCTTTATCCTGAATTTGTTTTCACAGAAGAGAATCTTGTAAAGGCTTGTCAATTATGTAATTCCACATCTATGAAGGGGGCATTAAATACGATAGATAGTCACTCAGATATATACAAGGATTGTGATTTTAATATAGTTCATCCCTATTTTGATAATCCAGAACATCATTACAAATTTAAATATGGAAGGAAAAAAGTTATAATTATTATCAATCAGCATTCTAAAAGGGCAATTACTTCTAATACAATTTTTAAACTTGATCAGGAACCACGAACAATGGCAAGAGCAAAGCAAAGAAATTTTGAACTTAGTATCGCTCGGTATCATATGCGAGAAAGAATAATTGCAAGAATTAGAAACATTGTAAATTTTAAATAAATAGCGAATTGGAAAGCTCTACTCTTATTACAAAAGTTTGGTCCTTTTGTCATGTTCTTCGCGATGATGGGGTGAGTTATGGTGACTACCTGGAACAACTTACGTACTTGCTCTTCCTAAAAATGGCAGATGAGTACGGTAAGCCACCATATTACAGAACAATTACCATTCCGCAGAACTACAATTGGGAAAGTCTTCGCAACAGAAGAGGGGCGGAACTGGAAATTCACTATTCAAAGTTGTTAAGAGAACTCAGTACCCAGCCAGGAATGCTGGGAGCCATATTCTCCAAATCACAGAACAAGATCCAGGACCCTGCAAAACTGTATAAAGTCATTCAAATGATTGATGAGGAAACCTGGGTAATGATCGGTGCAGATGTGAAGGGGGATATCTATGAAGGTCTTTTGGAAAAGAATGCAGAGGATACTAAGAGTGGAGCAGGGCAGTACTTTACGCCAAGGTCTCTTATTAGAGCGATGGTTGAATGTATCCGTCCTGAGCCTATGAAGACTATTGCCGATCCCGCCTGTGGCACGGGAGGCTTCTTTCTGGCTGCTTATGACTTCCTGGTTAAATCTTACCAGATGGATAAGGAACAGAAGGAGTTTCTGAAGCACAAGACTTTTTCCGGGAATGAGATCGTGGCAAACACTCGAAGGTTATGTTTGATGAATATGTTCCTCCACAATATTGGTGAAATGTTTGGAGAATCAACCATATCCCCCACCGATTCACTCATTGCTGACACCGGCAATCGTTTTGATTATATCCTGACAAATCCTCCCTTTGGGAAAAAAAGCAGTATGACTTTTACCAATGATGAAGGGCAGGAAGAAACAGAAGACCGGACTTACAACCGGCAGGACTTCTGGGCCACTTCGTCCAACAAGCAACTCAATTTCGTCCAGCACATACACACCATGCTCAAAACGACAGGTAGAGCCGCGGTTGTCGTTCCAGATAATGTATTGTTCGAAGGTGGTGCCGGAGAAACAGTCAGAAAGAAGCTGCTTCAAACCATGGAACTTCATACCATCCTACGTTTACCTACTGGTGTTTTCTATGCCCAAGGGGTAAAAGCAAATGTCCTTTTTCTCGATGCCCATCTTGCTTCAAAAGATCCATGGACAAAAGAAGTCTGGTACTATGACTACCGGACTAACATTCATCATACGCTCAAAAAGAATCCGATGCGTTATGAAGACCTGAAGGATTTCATCCAGGCTTATAATCCTGAAAACAGGTTTCAACGTAAAGAGACCTGGTCCGAATCATCCCCTGAAGGACGGTGGAGGAAATTCTCATATCATGAGATTATTGCAAAGGATAAGACCAGCCTGGACATCTTCTGGCTCAAAGATAAGAGCCTTGTTGACTTGGACAATCTGCCTGATCCAGATATACTGGCCCAAGAGATAGTAGAGAACCTGGAAGCTGGGTTGGAGAGTTTTAGGAAGATTGTGGAAGGTCTTAGTAAGTGATGGCAGAATTCTTTTGTTTTCTTTCCTTCTAAGATGATTATTTGGATCAGCTTTCTAATCTGATTTCAGGGATTTGTTTTTGTAGGTTCCTAAGTTAGTTGAATCTTTGTTGCAAGCTTGGATACCTTGCTGATGGTTCATTCATTTTCTAATCAACGAAAAAGGCGATGAATCGCCTAAAAAAGTTTATTCTTTAGGAAACAGGAAACGGCTTCGGTAGAGCCGGGAGGCCCCCAAACCCCCTGAAGGGATTCGGAGATAAGCTCATTCCTCAGTGTAACGAGGGATCCGTATTCGTATAGAGCATCAACTTCCTTTATGGCTTTTCCAGTGTATCGGTGGCAGTGCCAAAGGACGGCAAACCAGGCGACGATAGGGTTTTAATCAACATCGCCGCTTCAAAACCGCCCTGCCTATGGTGGCATCCATCAACGACTAATTGCTTCCCCGCTTCCATCTTACCCGGTCTTCGGAGCAAACCGGCCCAATATGCCTGCATTTCAATGGTATAATCTCGTTCCTTTTAGATAATGTTTAAAATCTTTATTGGTTTTACCTTCTTCAAGTTCATTGAATCTGAATAATGCTTCTTCAAAATCTCTGAAAATCCATAACCATTTTCCACCGGCCTCATTATGGGGGAATCGTTCTTTAACTCCTATTTTTTTCTGTACGATAGTCCTTTCAGGTATGATTCGTATAAGAAACACTTCAAAATATGCCTCAGATTCAGAAACCCTCTGCTCATAAATGCACGATTTCTTACCCCGTAATATCTGAGTATAATCGAAACCATTTTTGCGTAGATTTAGGGGAAGGGTTTCCATATTAATTCCTCCCGTGCTTGTATTTTATTCTTTGAATTTCTATGAGAGACCTTTCAATTTCATCTTTTTTGTATAAAACCCTGCCTCCAATTTTATACCCGTTAAGTGTACCGTCTTTGGTGTAACTGTGCAGAGTTGCAAGTGAAATTTTAAGGAGATTGCAGACATCTCGGCGAGTGATATAAACATTATCCGTCTTCGCTGGCTCAGTTTGCCTAAACTGCCGGAGTTTTGCTTCGACTATATCACCTATTATATCCTTTAGTTCTTCAACACGGATTGAATGTAGAATAATATCTCCCATATAAATGTCAAGTATTAAAACCTCAACAAAGTTAAGTCTTGAAATGTCTATATAAATGATAATGAATTGTTTGTAGTACTTTTTGTAGTACTACAGAGGATCAAGAAATACCTAAATCGGAAAAGAGTTGGTCTATCAATTGATTGTTTTCAGGAGTGTTACACGTGTCTCTGTGCTTCGGATCATTCATTGTACCAAGGAAGTCTCGGGTATTCTGTGGATCCCTGCCGATCATTTTTGAGATCAAGATAGCTTTATTCTCAGCAGTTAAATTGTACTTATTAAGAAATTTAATTATACCCGTACGTTCTAATAATAACATTTGCTGAGCATGAGTAAATCCTTTATTTGGTTTGATGTTCTTTTTTGCTCCCTCTTCTAACTCCATAAGTTTATTGAGGTATTGTAGCTCATTTTGTACAAATGATAATGATTTCTGGTAAGCATGTGGCCCGAATTCGGCTTCAACTTGTCCAGAATAATGGAGCCATTCTTCTAAATAGAGTATTTTTTCCTTTCTTGAAGAAAGTCTTTCAAGATGCAACCTAATACTTTCAATATCTCCGTCTTCCCAAAAGTTCATAGCCATTCATATATAAGATTAATAAATTGATAGAATTCATATCACTTTACAACTTTCAGTGGCGCTTTGCTGAAATACGGATGCTTACTCAACAGATCAGCATTTTGCTCCTGTGTTATTTTAATATACTTCATGAAAGCCCGTTCCGTTCGGTGACCGGTGATCTTCATAATGGAGATCGCTGGCACACCGGCTATAAACATGTTCGTCGCAAAGGACCGGCGCGCAGTATGCACCGTAATCAGTTCCCACTTCTTGTGTTTGCTTTCAACCGTCATTCCGCCCTTGGTTTGAGACGTGATGACTGTTTCCTTGATTTCAGCTTCCCGCCCGATGTCTTTCAGGTACTCATTGAACTTCTGATTACTGATCACCCTGGGAAGTTGATTATCGTATTTCTTCAATATGGCCCTTATCATCGGTTGTAGAGGGATCTCAACGAATTCCCCTGTCTTGACAGTTTTCAGTTTCAATCGGGTGCCGTTCCTGGTTATCTTATCGGGAGTGATCTGCGACAGGTCGGAAAACCTCAGGCCGGTGTAACATCCAACTATAAACAGGTCCCGGACCCTTTCAAGTTTTTTGTTTGATGAAAAGTCATGGTTGTAGAGGATCAATATTTCTTTGTCGCTCAGGTAGATCGTCTCTGCCTCCTCCGCAATCTTCTTAAACTTCAAATGCCGGTGACCCTGGTTCTGTGTATACCCTTTGTCGTTGGCATAGTTCATGAATACTTTAACATTCTTGATCCGTGACCCGATTGAATTAGTTGCGAGATTTTTTTTGGTGGTCAAATACTTCACAAAGTCTTCATAGAAGTCCATGTTGATGCTGTCAAAGGTCAAAGGTGCCTTTAACGTCTTGTCATAGCTTTTCAGATCGTTAAAAGCGGTGCCATAACCTAACTTCGTCCGGGCCGACTTGTTTGAGTTATCGATAAACTCTTGGATCGCCATGAACAGACTCATTGGTTCTACTTCTTCCTTGACCGGTGGCTTGATCACAGCTTTAAGTTCAGCTCTGAGTTTGGAAGGAACAATTTCCCCGTTGTCCTGCAGGTGTTCGCGAACTGCGTTGAGGACGTTGACCGTGTGGCTTTCCAATCTTGTATTCAGATTCTGACCCTGTGGATTGTCTTTCGTATCCCGAGCCTTGTGGATCTTCTTGTTCCAGTGTTTGGGATGGACGCTCTCCCCGGTGGACAACTTGATCCGAAACTGATCATACCAGAACACGAGGTAAATCGGAGTTTCGTCCGTTGCCTGGGGATCTTTCAAAACGTATGTAACAGTTCCTGCCATACGAATATCCTTTCAAAAATTTAGGTTAAACAAATATAATTAATCACTATTAACCGACTAAAATCGGATTTTATAC
>AMWB02061539.1_pt1 | contig 26977 bp, 23 predicted proteins | sample 200311 | NCBI WGS metagenome assembly AMWB02 (sample SAMN02737377, study PRJNA173069) | bioreactor metagenome | biome: anode biofilm in microbial fuel cells | place: USA: California | collected 2010-12-16 | reverse complement strand
GTATTTTTGTATCGGCTGTGGAAGATGCACCCGCGCCTGCATGGCCAATATTAGCCTGGTTGAAACGGTAAATTCCCTGCTCGCGGAAGAGGGATTGCAATGATTAGTTAGACTGCACCCGGCCTTGATCTTCACCTGACGCTAATATGTATTGCGTCGGTGTGCGCTATGTAGCGCAAGTGGCCGGTATGCCCTTTCTGGGCAAGGAGATAATATGCTCGCACGAGAAATACTTTTGGAAAAAATGATGACTACTCCTTATCTGCCGATGAAGGCAAGAATCATTGAAGCCCAAATGGTTACGGATAAGGAGAAATTCTTCCGTATTCAGCTGGAAAATAAGCTTAATCTTGGGCATATCCCCGGGCAATTCGTGATGGTTTCTATCTTCGGTTTTGGAGAAGCCCCTATTTCTGTTTGTTCTTCGCCGAGCGATAAAGGTTATTTTGAACTTACCGTAAGAAGCGCCGGCGTATTTACCGATAAACTGCATAAATTGGCTAAAGGTGATGAAATAGGCATCCGCGGGCCTTTCGGCAGAGGTTTTCCTGTTGATAATATGTTTGGTTATGATGTGGTGATTGTTGCAGGAGGCTTAGGTATAGTCCCGCTGCGTTCCTTAATCAGGTATATTATGCATAATCGCACTGATTTTGGCAATGTACAGATTTTACTTGGCTGCAAAAGCCCGAAAGAGCTTTTATTTGAAGAGGAAACTAAAGAATGGATGAAAAGGGCTGAGATTAAATTCAACTGTACCGTTGACCGGGCAGACCCGGATTGGAAAGGCAATGTCGGGCTGATCACTACCTTAATTCCCGGAGTAGATATTAATCCTACCCGTACATATGGGGTTGTGGTTGGCCCTCCGATTATGTATAAGTTTGTTATTGTTAAATTATTGGAGAAAAAGATTCCGGAGCATCAGATTATTGTGTCCCTGGAGAGGCGTATGCGTTGTGGGCTGGGTAAATGCGGGCACTGCCAGATTGAAGGGGTTTATGTCTGCCAGTCAGGGCCGGTATTTACTTATAATGATTTGAAAAAATTCAAAGGAGAATGTCATGAAAAAGCAGTCTAAACCCAAAGCGGCTTTTTTTGATTTTACTGATTGTGAGGGCTGCCAACTGCAATTTGCCAATATGGGTAATACCTTGCTGGAGTTAACAGAGTTAGTTGATATAGTTAGTTTCCGCGAGATTATGTCTGAAACCGCGGATGAATATGATATTGCTTTTATTGAAGGCAGCATTACTACCGATAACGATGTCTTGAGGGTTAAAAAGATAAGGGATAAGGCGAAAGTTTTGATTGCATTGGGTGCTTGTGCAACTATTGCCGGAGTAAACGGGATTAAGAACCGGTCCTCTTTAGAAGCGGCTAAGAAAATAGTTTATGGAGACAAGGCGGATATTATCAACAGTATTAAGGCTATGCCGGTACACGAGGTAGTCAAGGTTGACTATGCTATTAACGGTTGCCCGGTTTATATCCCGGAAGTAGTCAGTGTGGTAAAGTGTTTGCTTATGGGGAAGCCTTATATTGTCCCTAATTACCCGGTTTGCGTGGAGTGCAAAATGAATGAAAATGTATGTCGTTACGAAAAAGACCAGGAGTGTATGGGGCCGGTTACCCGCGCCGGATGTAATTCCTGGTGCATTAATAACGGAAATCGCTGTTATGGCTGCCGGGGTTTAGTGGATAATCCGGCCAGCGACGCCGCCAGAGATATTTTACAAAAATACGGCCTGAAAACAGAAGACATCCTGAATAGTTTTACATTATATAATGATTCTATGGGGGAGAAATATGACCAAGAGCTCAAGTAAAATAGATTCTCAAAACTTAAAGGTCGATGTGCATTATCTGACCAGAGTGGAAGGTCATGGTAATATTGTAGTTGACGTAAAAGAGGGAAAGCTTGCAAAATGCGAATTTCAGATAATTGAATCTCCGCGTTTCTTTGAATCAATGCTGGTAGGCAGATCTATCTGGGAGGCTCAGCATTTAACCAGCCGCATCTGTGGCATTTGCGCCTGCGGGCATTCTCTGGCCAGTATTAAGGCAGGAGAGGATGCCTTGGGGCTAAGGCCTTCGGATGAGACGGTCATGCTCAGGAAGTTGCTGCTTTACAGCGAAATGATGGACAGCCATATTTTGCACATCTATGTTTTGGTTGCCCCGGACTTATTAGGGGTAAAGAGCATTATGCCTTTGGTTAAGACTCACCGGCCGGTCATTGAAATGGCCTTGCGTATGAAACGGATGAGTGATTACGCCGGCGAGGTGCTTGCCGGAAGGCATATCCATCCGATTAGCTATGTTATCGGCGGGCTTACGCAGTTGCCCTCAAAGGAAGGTTTGGAAAAGCTATATAAGTTGATGCTGGAGTCGCGTAAGGATAGCGAGGAGACGGTAAAAATTATCAAGACCTTAAAGTTTCCAAGCTTTGACCGGCCGACGCAATACCTGTCATTAACCAGTGATGATGAATACGCTATGTATGACGGGGATCTGGTGGTGAATGGAGAAAAAAGCAGGGTAGCTGATTACCGTAAACTTTTTATTGAGTCGGTGGTAGATTATTCCAAGGCTAAGATCTCCAAGATTAACGGTAAATCCTATGCCGTAGGGGCCCTTTCGCGCTTTAATAACAATTTCAGCAAGCTGCACAAAAAGGCAAAAGCGGTAGCAGCCGAATTAGGCTTAAAGGCTCCCTGTCACAATCCTTACCTTAATACCGCGGCACAGTTGGTGGAATGGGTGCATTGCCTGGAGGAATCAATCACGATACTGGAGAAAATCTTGAAAGATGGGTTAACGAATGATAAAGTAATTGTTGCCTCTTGGCCAAAGAGGAGCGAAATTGGTAAGATTAAATATAAGCCAAACACCGGAGCTGCATGCGTTGAGGTTCCCCGGGGGTCTTTATTCCACGAATATACGATTAATGACTCCGCTCATATTACTGCCGCCAACTGCGTAATCCCGACCAATCAAAACATGGGTAATTTAGAGGATGATATGCGCAAGCTTGTTCCCGAGTTGTTAGGCAAGAAAACCCAGGAAGATATTACCCTTTACCTTGAAATGCTTGCCCGCGCGTATGATCCCTGCATATCATGCGCCACACATTTATTGGATGTAAGTTTTGTCTAAAAGAGCCGCGGTTATAGGATTAGGTAATACCTTAAGGAGAGATGACGGAATAGGAGTAATTATTCTGGAATCCCTCCTTAATAATTATAAACGCCAGGGGATAGATTATCTTAATTTCGGCAGTGCAAGTTTTGATCTTATCAATCGCCTGCAGGATTATGATCTTGTTTTATTGATTGACGGGATTTCTGCCGGGCTTGCGGCCGGGAAGTTAAAGATATTTGCCCTTGATCAAGCAGCTTTTACTGAAGATGACGGGTCGATCTCTTCCCATGAATTAAACCTCAAAGATATTTTCAGATTAGCGCAAAAACTAAAGATAAAAACTAAGATTTATATCGCCGGCGTACAAATAGAAGATGCGGGTTTCGGTGAGTCTCTGAGCAGCGCCTTGAGGGAAAAACTGGCGGATTTAACAAAACAGATTGATAAATTTATCCAGGAAAGGTTAATTTAGATAAAATGTGCTATGCTATACCGGGAAAAGTAGAGAAAATAGAGGCGAATACGGTAATTGTGGATTATTTCGGCGAGAAAAGGAAGGCTTTTAATGAGCTGGCTCAGGTTAGTATCGGCGATTATATTTACGCCCAGGGTGGGTTTGTGGTTAGCAAGATTTCTTCTTCCGAGGCACAAAACATTCTTTCAGTATGGAAGGAGGAGTTTTTTGAACTGCAGGAAGTAGACTTAAGGCTTTCTCGCCTGTCTCTGGGAGGTAAAGCTGCGGATAAGAGATTGCTTGAGATATTAGACAGGGCCAGCCAATCAAGGGAATTAAAAGACAATGAGCTTTCTTATTTGCTGGGCCTAAAAGACAATTCCGCCTTGGAGCTGTTTTATAAAACAGCCAATTTTCTGCGCCAGAAATATCATAAAAATTCCTGCTGCGTTCATGGGATAATTGAAATCTCTAATTACTGCCGGAAGGCGTGCCGGTATTGCGGGATATCTTCTAATAATAAAGAATTAAAACGTTACCGTATGACAAAAGATCAGATACTTGAGTCTGCCAGAGAGGCGGTTGAGGTTTATGGTTTTAAGTCTCTTGTGCTGCAGAGCGGGGAGGATCCGGGGTATAGCATTGAAGAATTAGTGCAGATAGTTAGAGAGATTAAGGAAAGATTCCCCGCATTGATTTTTATTAGCTTCGGTGAAATCGGCATATCCGGTTTGGAAAAACTTTACCAGGCAGGGGCACGTGGATTGCTTATGCGTTTTGAGACTTCAAACCCCGCGCTTTATCAAAAGATGCATCCTGATATGGACTTTAACAGCAGGATTGAGCACCTGCGTAAGGCTTATGCCTTGGGTTATTTGATTCTTACCGGTGGATTAATCGGCCTGCCAGGACAGGATAAAGATGATATTATAAATGATATATACCTGGCTAAAGATTTGCACGCAGAGATGTATAGTTTTGGGCCTTTTATCCCGCATCCGGCTACACCTTTGGCAGGGCATGGCCCTGCGCGGGTAGAGGATGTAATTAAGACCCTGGCACTGGTTAGGGTTATTGGCGAACCCAATGCCAAGATATTGGTAACTACTGCCCTGGAAACTCTGAGTAACCAGGCTGCAAGAAGCAGCCTGCTGGCCGGCGCAAATTCTCTTATGCTCAACGTTACCCCTTTATCCTATAGGCCATTTTATTCCATATATCCCAATCGTGCCCATCAATCCGAAGATATCTCTACGCAAATAGAATCTACCATCTCTTTGTTGCGCTCCCTGGGGCGTGCTCCCACAGACCTGGAAACCCTTTGATTTTGTGAAATAAGTAACAAAAAACTTGACATATGTGGCTAATATGTTATTCTTATATTGGTTGTTGTGAAATAAAGAACAATATTATGATTACTAATAAAAGTTGCATAATCCGTCTTTCAAGATACAAAAATGCCCTGTATCGCTTACGCGTATTAGGTTTTGTCAGGGTTTTCTCTGACAACCTTGCCGATGCTATAGGTGTGTTGCCTTCTCAGGTAAGGAAAGATTTCTCCTTATTCGGAATCGCAGGGAATAAGCGCGGCGGTTATCAGGTAGATACCTTAATAGAGAAACTTAATGTTATTCTTGGTAAAGAGCGTACTCATGAAGTAATTATCGTAGGGCTTGGTAATATCGGTAATGCGCTCATGAAATATAAGGGGTTTGAGAAGGAAGGAATCAAGATAAGCGCCTGTTTTGATATTGATTCTGCCAAATATAACCGGGATGCCCAGATTCCCGTTCTCCCTCTTGAGGAGATGAAGGATTTTGTAAGAAGCAAATGTATCAAAATCGGAGTTATAGCGGTCCCTGACATTGCCGCACAGCCGGTGTTTGACATGATGGTTGCCTGTGGCATAAAAGGCGTGCTGAATTTTGCCCCTATGAGATTGAGGGCGCCTGAAGACAGCGTGGTCAATAATGTCAACTTGGAACTTGAGTTAGAAAACGTGATTTATTTTGTTAATGCCCAGGGGAAAACAAAGGTTTAAGCATATGCGTACGCAGAGCCTGAAAATAAAGATTCTCTCAGCTTCATTCATCAGCATACTGATTTTTTCTATAGCCGTCTTATTTCTGGGCGCCCATATCATCAAAAACGATATTATTGCCCGGGCGCAGAAACAGGTAAAGACCGATCTCTTTATTGCCCATTCTATTTATTATGGAGAGATCGAAACGATCAAAACAGCTTTTAATCTGGTCCCCTTAACTGCGGATTTTACCAAGGTTAAAGAAACCATGGGGTTAGATTATCTGCATGTGGTAAATCCGGAAGATATTTCCAATGTCCGCAGTGAAATTATTCTTAATGCATTTGCGGGTAAGCCCACGGGAGGCAACAGGATTATTCAAAAAGAAGAATTGCTGGAAATGGGCATAGATATTTATAAGCAAGCCGAAATAGAAGTGCGCCCTACTCCTCAAAGCCATGCAAATAACCAGAAGATTATGGATAAGGCCATGGCTATAGGTTATGCCTTGCCGGTATTTGACGCAGAGGGCAAGGTCAAGCAGGTTATTTACGGAGGCAAGATTCTTAACCGGGATTTTGCTTTGGTAGATAAGATACGCAACCTTGTTTTTGAAGATAAGTTATATAAGACTAAACCGGTGGGGACGGTGACTATATTCCTGGATGATATCCGTATAGCTACTAATGTATTGAATAATGATGGAGAGCGCGCAATCGGCACAGTTGTTTCGGACATAGTCTATAAAAAGGTAGTCCGGGAAGGGAAAATGTGGCTGGACAGGGCTTTTGTAGTTACAGATTTCTACCTTACAGCTTATGAGCCAATTAAAAATATAAAAGGCGAGGTGATCGGCATACTCTATGTCGGGATTTTGGAAAAACCGTTTAAGGATGTAGAAAAAAAGATATTTCTGGGATTCCTGGCAATTGTAAGCTTAGTTGCAGTTTTAGCCGCCGCTTCCTCCTACATTTTAGCTCATTCTATATCGCGCCCGGTAACCGGCATGCTTGAGGCAACTGATAGAATATCAAGCGGACAACTGGATTACCGTTTAAAAACCGAGACTAATATTAAAGAATTAAACCATTTGGCCGGAGCCTTTAATATTATGGCCGGTAAACTTAAGGAACGGCAGGAGAGTTATCTGGACTTAATAAGTTTTGTAGCTCATGAATTAAAAGGCATACTTTCCTCAACTATTCTTAATGTTTATTCAGTGCGCGATGGTTTCCTGGGGATGATTAATTTTAAACAGACCAAGGCAATGGATTCGGTGGCACGCAACCTGGATTATCTGGATGTAACGGTAAAGAACTTTCTAAATTTAAGCAGGATTGAAAAAGGCCACTTGGAATTTAATAAGACCAGTGTGCTTATAAAAGAGGATATCTTTGAGTCAGCAGTCGAAGCATTCTCTAAACAGGCCACCGAAAGGCACATCTTTATTGTAAACAATATTGAGCCCGGCTTAAAGATAGATGCCGATTTAAATTTATTCCGGGTTGTAGCTAACAATTTGATAGGTAATGCGGTAAAATACGGATCTGCCGGAGGCAAGATCATTTTGAGCTCTAAATTGGCCGATGATTATATAGAAATTGAAGTTTATAATGACGGCAGGCCTCTGTCGGATAGCGAGCAGGATAAATTATTTAAGAAATTTTCCCGCCTTGATTCCGGATCTGGCAAGAAGACCCAGGGCACGGGCTTAGGATTATTTATTACCAAGGAGATAGTCAATCAGCATGGCTGGGATATCCAGATAGTGTCAAGAGAAAAAGGGAATGCGTTTAAGTTAAAATTAAAAAGGGGGAATTAATTGTGAAACCGCTGGAGATCATTAAGAAGAAAAGAGCAGAGGCTATAAATAGGATTATTGCCAAAGGTTATCTGTCTTCTAAGCGTGTATATGTCGGCATGGCTACCTGTGAGATAGCCGCCGGATCTAAAGAGGTTATGGAAGTTTTTCAGGAAGCAATTAGATCTGGCTTAAGGGATGTATATTTGAGCCAGAAGGGCTGCGCCGGCAGGTGCAACCTGGAACCTACGGTTGAGGTGGTGGAGGAGGGTAAGATCCCGATGAAATACGGGTTAGTTAACAAGGAAAAAGCCAAGGAAATTATCGAACGCCATTTGAAAAAAGGTGAAGTAATCAAGGAATGGCTGATTAAATAATTATTTGAAAGGAAGCTGAGTAAAATGCCTAAGAGATTTAATATTACATTATGCGATGGGCCTTCGTGTATGCATAAAAGGAGCAAGGAAATAGTCTCTGCTATTGAGGAGCAGCTTAAGAAGCATGAGCTATCCGGGAAGGTAGGTATTAACTTATCCGGTTGCCTGGGTATGTGCGCTAAGGGTCCGGTGATGATTATTAACCCGGGTTATACGATTTACGGTGCTTTTGAAGAAAAAGATATCCCCGGGATAATCGAGCAACATATTATGAAGAATAAGCCGGTTACCCGTTTTATTATTGATGAAGACCATCTCTATAACCGGTTTTTCAGGATTTTTGGAGATGTAAACTTTTTTGGTAAACAGATGCGCATTGCCTTGCGTAACTGCGGGATTATAGACCCGGAGAATATCGACGATTATATTTCTTTGCGCGGTTATGAGGCTTTGGCCAAAGTGCTTACGGATTTTACTCCGGATAGAGTTGTTGATCAGATAAAGAAATCCGGGTTACGCGGCAGGGGCGGGGCGGGGTTTCCTACGGGGCTTAAATGGGAGCTTACCGCAAAAGAAAAAAGTGATGAAAAATTTGTTATTTGTAATGCTGATGAAGGAGATCCGGGGGCTTTTATGGACAGGAGTGCTATTGAAGGCGATCCGCATACAATTGTCGAGGGCATGGCGATTGCAGGATATGCGATCGGGGCAAGAAAGGGGATCGTCTATATCCGCGCGGAGTATCCCCTGGCGGTAAAAAGGATAAAGAAGGCAATTGTTGATGCGCAAAAAGAAGGTTTCCTGGGGCAGAATATATTGGGGACTGATTTTTCTTTTGAAATTGAGATTCGCCTTGGGGCAGGCGCTTTTGTTTGCGGCGAGGAAACAGCGCTTATGCTTTCTATTGAGGGCCACCGTGGAATGCCCAGGCCGCGGCCACCTTTTCCGTCAGTGTCCGGGCTTTTTAATAAGCCGACATTGATTAATAATGTGGAAACTCTGGCAAATATACCGGTTATTATCCTTGATGGAGCAGAATGGTTTAGTTCTTTGGGCACACAGAAGAGCAAGGGGACGAAGGTTTTTGCTTTAGCAGGCAAAATCAAAAATACCGGTTTAGTTGAGGTGCCCATGGGCACTACCTTGCGGGAAATCATTTATGATATCGGCGGCGGAATTCCTCAGGATAAGAAATTTAAAGCAGTGCAGACCGGCGGGCCTTCCGGAGGGTGCCTTTCCGAGGAGTATCTGGATACAAAAATAGATTATGATTCATTGGCCCAGGCCGGTTCAATTATGGGCTCAGGAGGGATGATTGTCATTGATGAAGATTCCTGTATGGTAAATATTGCCAAGTTCTTTTTGGAATTTACCCAAAACGAATCTTGCGGAAAATGCACTCCATGCAGGGAGGGGACTAAGCGCATGTTGGAGATATTGACCCGGATTACTGTTGGCAAGGGGGCGGAAGAGGACATTAATAAGCTTCAGCGTTTAGGCAATATGATTAAGAAATCTTCCTTATGCGGATTAGGGCAGTCTGCGCCTAATCCGGTGTTAAGTACGATTAAGAATTTTCGTTCTGAATATGAAGAGCATGTGCGGGATAAGCATTGCCGGGCAGGTGTCTGTAAGGAGCTGTTAGTTTATAAAATTAATGATAAATGCGTAGGATGCTCGGCTTGTAAAAAGGTTTGCCCTGTTGAAGCAATCTCGGGCAGCCTTAAAACAAGGCATGCCATAGATAGGAATAAGTGTATTAAATGCGGCGCTTGTTTTAAGGTTTGTAAGTTTGGCGCCGTTAATAAATCATAAAATATTAAGGAGTTAAGAAATGATTACTATTTATATAAACGACAGGCAATATCAGGTAGAGCTAAACCAGACAATTATGCAGGCAGCAGATAAACTGGGGTTTCATATCCCGCGGTTATGCTACCATCCCAAGCTTTCTATAGAAGGGGCCTGCCGGGTATGCATCGTGGAAGTTGTGGGATTGCGTAATTACGTCGCCTCTTGCGCTTATCCGGTAAGCGAGGGGATGAAAATATATACCAATACCGAGGAGATAAGGCGCGCCCGGCGTGATATTGTAGAGTTAATCCTGGATAACCATCCCGAAGATTGCCATACCTGCGAAAGGGATGGTAATTGCGAGCTGCAAAGATTGGCTTTTGCGATGGGGATTAGAAAACGGCATTTTGAAGGCGAGAAGAAACATTATGAAAAAGACCTTTCTTCTGCATCGGTAATCAGGGACCCTAATAAATGTATTCTTTGCGGACGCTGTGTAAGGATTTGCTCAGAGATCCAGCGAGTCAACGCTTTGGGGTATGCCCACCGTGGTTTTAAGACCGTAGTAATGCCTGCTTATGACATGCCTTTTAAAGACAGTGTTTGTACGGCTTGCGGGCAATGTATTAATGTTTGCCCTACTGCTGCATTTATCGAGAAGAATTTTACTCAAGAGCTTTTTCAGAAACTCGGGGATAAAACTTTAATTAAAGTAGCTCAAATTGCCCCTTCGGTGAGGGCAGCAATAGGGGAGGCATTTGCTTTGGAGCCGGGCAGGAGTTTCGAGAAAGAACTGGTTGCCGCTTTAAGAAAACTGGGTTTTGATTATGTATTTGATACCCAATTTTCTGCGGATTTAACCATTATGGAGGAAGCCAGCGAATTCCTGGAGAGGTTCCAAGGCAAAGGTAAGCTTCCTATGATTACCTCATGTTCAAGCGCCTGGATGAAATGCCTGGAACAATTCTATCCGGATTTAATTGAAAATGTTTCTACGTGTAAATCACCGATGTCTATGGCCGGTGCCTTGATTAAGGGGTATTTTGCCGATAAAATTAAAGCAGATCCTAAGAAAATCCTAAGCGTTGCTTGTATGTGCTGTACGGCAAAAAAATATGAAGCACTCAGGCCTGAACTTATAGTTGATGGCTTGCAGAGCACCGATATGGTAATTACTACCCGGGAGCTTGCCTGGATGATTAAGTCGGCGGGAATAGATTTATTGCACATTAAAGGGGAAGAATTCGATCATCCTCTGGGGTATTCCTCAGGAGCAGGAACGATCTTTGGCGTAACCGGCGGGGTCATGGAGGCAGCGATCAGGACGGCTTACGAACTTTACACCGGAGAAACTCTTTTAGATATTGAAATTCAGGATATCCGCGGTTTAAAAGGCATTAAAGAAGGCAAGTTGGTTATTGATGGCAAGGAAATACGCATAGCCGTAGCCCATGGCTTAGGCAATGCCAATGAAATATTGAATATAATAAGGAATGATCCGGAGAGGTATCATTTTGTAGAAATTATGGGTTGCCCCGGAGGCTGCATCGGCGGAGGCGGCCAGCCTTATGCCGGGTCTAATTCTATGCCGCTTGATGAAGAATGCCTGATGAAGAGGGCAGAGGCATTGTATGGGTTAGACAGGAATAAAACGATAAGGCGCAGCCATGAAAATCCCGACGTGCAGAGGTTATACAAGGAATTCTTGGGCAGGCCGTTGAGCGCGGTGTCGCATAAGCTGCTGCATACGCATTATAAAGCAAAAGAGCCGCGCGGAATTATACCGGCAGAATTAACCGTAAAGTAGTATTTAAGGAGGATAAGGAATAAAAATGATTGTTTCCGATGACAAGAAAATATCAGAATTAAGAAATTTTATGAAAGAATCCAAGAATAAGGAACATGCGGATTCCCAGCTTATTTCAATTATGCATAAGGCCCAGGAGCTTTATGGGTATCTTGACCAGGCGGTAATGAATGAAATTGCCAGGGAAATGAACATTCCTACGGCGCATATCTGGGGTGTGGCAACCTTTTATCATTATTTCAACCTTACGCCTCCAGGAAAACATACGATTTCAGTTTGCCTCGGAACTGCTTGTTATGTAAAAGGGGCTGAAGAGATATTAAACACTATCCGGGAGGAATTAAAAATAGATTTCGGGCAGACTTCGGAAGACAGGCTTTTTACATTGCAGGAAGCCCGTTGCCTGGGCGCCTGCGGGTTGGCCCCGGTGATTATGATAGATGATAAGATTTATGGTTCACTTACCCCGAAAAAAGCGCTTGAAATAATTAAAAGTTATAAAAAGTAAGTTATTATAGTGTTGCGTAGTAAGGGAAATTTGCTATAATTTAAGTAAAAGGAGGTTTGATATGCCTAAGAAAGTTCTTATTATTGATGATGACAGCGATTTTGTGGAAGCCATATCTACTTTGCTTGAGGCAAAGGGGTATGAAGTTATTAGCGCAGCGGAAGGCAAAAGCGGTGTTTCCAAGGCCAAAGAGCAGCTTCCGGGATTAATCCTTCTTGATGTAATGATGACGACAAAAAGCGAAGGATTTGATGTCGCCAAACAGCTCAAGGATGACCAAAGAACCAAAGATATACCTGTAATACTGGTTACCGGAATTAAACGCGACATGAATCTTCCTTTTGGTTTTGAGCCAGATACAGATTGGCTGCCGGTTAAAGCTGTTTTGGAGAAACCGGTAAAACCCGACGTTCTTTTAAAAGCCGTAGAAGTTAATATAATTTAGTAATAATAAAATAAATATCCTGCGGTAAGGAGTAATAATCTTACTCTAACCCTAGGGAAGATAAAGAAGAATACCCCAATCTTTCCTGGAGGATTATTTTCCAGGAAGGGCTGGGGTATTTACTTATAAGGAGGCAAAATGGAAAAACGTTTAGGTTTTGTGGGGGTGATTATTCATAATCGCAAGAAAGCGGCGCCTGCCGTAAATGATATCCTGACTGAATTAGGCGGGTTAATTATTGGCCGCATGGGTATCCCGCATGCCAAGAAAGAATTAAGTGTTATTGTGTTGATCGTGGATGCTACTACCGATGATTTGGGTGCATTAACCGGGAAATTGGGGAAGATACCGGGAGTTTCGGTAAAATCAGCTTTAAGCAGAGAGGAAATATGAAACACATTAATGAAGAAAGAATAAGCAATTTGCTTGTCGATGCGGAAAAGGTTGATAGCCGTAAGTTTGATACGATTTTGGAAAAAGCAAAATCGCTTCAGCGCCTAACCTTGGATGAGTCTGCGGTTTTGCTTTCGCTTAAAGACCCTGAATATATCAAAAGAATATTTGAGGCGGCCAGTTTCGTTAAAGATGCCATTTACGGCAGGAGGGTAGTTTTGTTTGCTCCGCTGTATATAAGTAATCTTTGCGCTAATTCCTGTTTGTACTGCGCTTTTAAGTCGGACAACCCGCTAATTAAACGCAAGGCCTTGAATGCTGTTGAGATTAATTCACAGACAGAGTGGTTGCTAAACCGCGGCCACAAAAGGATACTTATGGTTTGCGGTGAAGAGGCCCCGGGTGGTAAGTCGAATATAGATTATTACCTTGAGGCGGTTAAGGCTATTTACGCCAGCCAAGTCGGCAAGAATAAAATCAAAAGAGTTAATGTTAATTGCGCGCCTTTGAGCGTTGATGAATTTAAGCAGCTTAAGGCAAGCGGCATCGGCACATACCAGATTTTTCAGGAGACATATCATCAGGCTACTTATTTGCGCATGCATCCTAAGGGGCCGAAGGCTGATCCGGATAACCGGATTGAGGCGGTTGACCGGGCATTCAGCGCTGGAATTGATGATATAGGTATCGGGGCGCTTTATGGGTTATTTGACTGGCGTTTTGAGACATTGGGGTTGCTTTCACATATCGAGCATATGGAAGAAAAGTTTGGCGTAGGCCCGCATACTATCTCTGTGCCGCGCATTGAGCCGGCCGAGGGGGCGGAGGTTTCTTTTAATCCGCCGTATAAGATTTCGGATGAAGAGTTCAAAAAGGTGGTCGCGGTCTTAAGGCTTTCTGTGCCGTATACCGGGATAATCATGTCTACGCGTGAAAATTCCCAGATGCGCGATTTGCTTTTAAGCCTGGGGGTTTCCCAGATCAGCGCCGAATCAAATACATCTCCCGGAGGTTATTCTGTCAGTGATGCGGAACAGGCAGGAGGACAGTTTTCCCTTGGCGACCACCGCAGCTTAGATCAGATCGTGGGCACCCTGATCGACCACAATTATATCCCCAGTTTTTGCGCCGCCTGTTATCGTATGGAAAGGACCGGAGAGGCTTTTATGCGGTTGGCTAAACCCGGGACAATTAAAGGTAAATGCAGTATGAATGCCCTGATAACGCTTAAGGAATATCTGGATGATTTTGCATCTTTGCCGGTTAAGGGTGCGGGTTATAAAATGATCAGCCGGTATTTTAAACAACTGGAGCTGCCTGAACAAGAGAGGTTGAAGCTGTTTTTTGCGCATGTTGATTCCGGATTAAGAGATGAATATGTCTAAGCTAAGTGGATTATTAAATAGTATTTACGCAGCTGCCTTGCCAAAACTTGAAGATTTAGAGCAGGTATTATCTTTAAGCGGAGAAGGGGAATTGAATGAATTATTTTCTTTTGCCGATGGCGTGAGAAAAGAATTTTGCGGAGATGGGATTATTTTACGGGGAATAATAGAATTCTCTAATTATTGCAGCCGGGAGTGTTTTTATTGCGGGCTGAATAAGAATAACCGTAAATTAGAACGCTACCGTATGAATAAAGATGAGTTGTTCAAAGCGGTTGAATATCTTGCTTCATGTAATATTAAGACTGTGGTTTTGCAGTCCGGGGAAGATAAAAGTTTAGATGTTTTATGGCTGAGAGATATCATTTTAAAGATAAAATCCAGTTTTGATATAGCGGTTACTCTTTCATTCGGAGAGAGAGGCGCGGATGATTACAGTATCTGGAGAGAGGCCGGAGCGGACAGGTATTTATTGAAAATAGAGACCTCTGATGAAGGTTTGTATTCGTCTATGCATCCGCAAATGGAGTTTATTCAGCGCCTGGATTGCCTGGGTATCTTACGCAGGCTGGGTTATCAAGTCGGCTCAGGCAATATTATCGGCCTGCCCGGGCAAACCCTGAGAAATATTGCGCAGGATATTATATTTTTTAAGCGCGGTGATTTTGATATGATCGGGATAGGCCCGCTTATTCCGCATCAGGATACTCAGTTTGCCGGCAGGCAAAAGGGTGATTCCGGGCTCAGCTTAAAAACCATTGCCCTTACCCGCATAGTTACTAAAAATGCGCATATCCCGGCGACAACTGCCCTGGGAAGCCTGGATAAAGATTACAGGCCGGAGGGCTTAAAATGCGGAGCAAATGTTTTAATGCCGAACTTCACTCCACAGCCGTTTCGCAAGCTTTATGAGATATACCCGCAAAAAAGATGCGTTAGTGAGCCGGTAGGTTCCTGTAATTTCTGTATGGACAGCATGGCTAAAAGTTTAGGCAGATTTGTTGATTATTCAAAGGCAGATTCTTTAAAAGAAAGAAAGGTCAACTCAAATGTATAGAACGCCCACAAGCAACAGGTTACATATAGGGATATTCGGTAAAAGGAACACAGGAAAATCCAGCCTGATTAACGCAGTTACCGGCCAGGATACGGCAATTGTCTCAGAGGTCGCCGGGACAACCACGGATCCGGTTTATAAGGCAATGGAAATCTTGCCCATCGGCCCATGCATGTTAATTGACACTGCTGGTATTGATGATGAGGGGGTTTTGGGGGAGGAGCGGGTTAAACGTACCTTGGTGGTATTAAGGAAAACCGATGTAGGTTTGATTGTGGTGGAACCGGATACAGCGATTGATAGCTTCGAAGAAGATTTGATTAAAACCTTTCGTGGTAAAAAGCTGCCGTTTTTATTTGTAATTAATAAAAGTGAACTGCCCGGGAAAAAGGCCCAGGATTATTTAGAAAAAAATAAACTCCCATTTATAAGGGTTAGCTCTAAAACAAAACAGGGCATTGAGGAGTTAAAGAATAGGATTATTGAATTAGCTCCCGGCCATTGGTCGCCTATCCCTTTGGTAGGAGATATAATCAACCCAAAAGATGTGGTTATTTTGGTTTGTCCGATTGATAGCGCTATGCCACAAGGCAGGTTAATTCTTCCTCAAGTGCAGGTTATGCGCGACTGCCTGGATAATAATGCCGCTGCTTTTGTTACAAAAGAGACGGAATTACTGGATTGCCTTAAGGCTTTAAAAGAAAAACCCCGGTTAGTGATTACAGATTCGCAGGTTTTTGAAGATGTGCGCGATATGTTGCCGGCTGATATAGCTTTAACATCTTTCTCCACGGTTTTTGCCAGGCATAAGGGGGACCTCAATGCTTATATCCAGGGTGTATATGCTTTGGAAGAATTAAAAGATGGCGATGAGATTCTTATTTCCGAGGCCTGTACGCATCATGTACAGCCGGAGGATATCGGCCGCACCAAAATACCCAGCTGGCTGTTGAATTATACCAAGAAAGAGCTGCATTATGAAGTTACGGCTGGCGGGGATTTCCCGGAGGATTTAAGCCGCTATAAACTGATTATTTCCTGTGGGGGCTGTATGGTTAACCGGGCTGAGATTATGCATCGCATTGAAAAGGCCAAAGCCGCAGGTGTTCCCATCACTAATTATGGCGTACTTATGGCTTATCTTTCCGGTATCCTTAAGCGGGTAATTGAGCCGTTTAAGGGCGGGTTGGTAAAACTGGAGCTGTAAATTTAATGGAAAAAATCTTGACAAACATGCCAATCGGTAATAATATAACGAAGATTTGTTTCAACCAGGGACAGAGACGTCCGGACAGTTGTTCGGCCGTCTTTTTTTATTCTTACCTGCATAAAAATTAGGCAAAATCAGATATGAAAATAATCAATAAAAAGGTTATTAATGACGTGGGCGGTGTAAAGATCACTCAGCTGGATATTGCGGCTGGAGATATCGCCTCTAAAGCTTTACCGGGCCAGTTTGTGATGTTAATGGTTAGTGATAAAGGGGAGAGGATACCTTTAACCCTGGTAAATGCCGATAAAGCTAAAGGGGTGGTAAGTTTGATTTTTCAAGAGGCAGGTTTTACCACCAAAATTTTAGGCAAATTAAACCCCGGTGATACGCTTTATTCCCTGGTTGGGCCTCTGGGGCATCCCACAGAAATAAAGAAATACGGAAAAGTAATTTTAGTCGGAGGTGGCGTGGGGATCGCTGAGATCCTGCCGGTTGCCCGGGCATTAAAAGAGGCAGGCAACCATATCACCACTATTCTGGGCTCCAGGAACAAAGAGCTGCTTATCCTGGAAGCTGAACTTAAAAGCGCGTCGGATGAGATTTATATTATGACCGATGACGGCTCTTACGGCAGAAAAGGCTTTACCACTGATATGCTAAAGGAGCTTTTGAGTAAAGATAGGTATGATTTGATCTATTCTGTGGGGCCGATCCCGATGATGAAAAGAGTGGCTTTGGTAAGCAAGGAATATAATACCAGGACTTTAGTTTCGCTTAACGCGTTGATGGTTGACGCAACAGGTATGTGCGGTTGTTGTCGGGTGAGTGTTTCTGGCGAGGTAAAATTCAGCTGTGTTGACGGGCCGGATTTTGACGGCCATGGGGTTGATTGGGAAGAACTTGAGAAGAGAAATAAGGTTTATGCTGTTCAAGAAAAACATATCTGCAATCTTTTTCCAGCATCTTAATCCATGAAGAAGGAACCAGTAAAAGTTAGAGAAGCGAGCGCGGAAACAAGGGTAGGCAATTTTGAGGAGGTAGTAAAGGGGTACTCCGAAGAAGAGGCCTTATTGGAAGCCTCAAGGTGCCTGCAATGCAAGAATCCTCTTTGTATCAGCGGTTGTCCTGTGGGCATAGATATAAAGAAATTTATTTACCATATCACGCAGAAGGATTACAGGGGGGCGTATTTTACTATTAGAGAGAAGAATAATTTTCCTTCTATCTGCGGAAGGGTTTGTCCTGCCGAATACCAATGCCGCACTGCATGCATACTTACTAAAAAAGGTTCCCCCTTTGCCTCGGAACAGGCAATCAACATACATTTTCTGGAACGTTTTGCGGGAGATTATGGCAAGAATAATAACCTGAATGTCCCCGTGGAAAAAGAGGAAAAGTTTTCTAAATTTAAAGTAGCGGTGGTTGGCTCCGGGCCTGCAGGATTATGTTGTGCCGGAGAGTTGGCGCGCAAGGGTGTAAAAGTTGATATCTTTGAAAGCCTGCATAAAACCGGCGGGGTTTTAAGATACGGTATTCCACCATTCAGGCTGCCCTGGGATGTCCTGGATTTTGAGATAAATTACCTTAAGAAATTAGGCGTAAGCTTTATCACTAATTTCCTTGTGGGTAAAGCCAAGACGATTAAAGAGTTATTTGCCCAGGGTTATTCAAAAATATTCTTGGGTCTGGGAGCTGGCGTTCCGTCTTTTCTGGGAATTAAAGGTGAAAACCTTTGCAATATTTATTCGGTAAATGAATTTCTTACCCGCGTAAATTTAATGTCCGCTTATAAATTTCCCGAATTCCACACTCCGGTTAATATTGGCAAGAATGTTTTAATTGTTGGCGGAGGTAATACAGCTATGGATTCCGCCAGAGTTGCTTTGAGGCTGCAAAAACTAAAAGGGCTGCCGCTTAACACCACAATTGTCTATCGGCGTACGGAGATAGAAATGCCGGCAAGGCGCCTGGAAATAGAACATGCCCGGGAAGAGGGGGTAAAGTTTGAATTTTTGGTGCAACCGAAGGAATTCATTGGTGATGAAAAAGGGTTTGTTAAAAAATTAATTTGCCTCAGGTCTAAATTAGGGGAACCGGATAGCTCGGGCAGGAGAAGGCCGGTGATTATCGAAGGAAGCGAGTTTGAGCTTGATTGCGATTTATGCGTGATAGCAGTAGGCTTGAAAGCAAACCAGATCCTGATCAATGCGACGCCGGAACTAAAGACCGATAAATATTCAGATGTCATCGTGGACTCTGAAACTATGGAAAGTTCCATTAAAGGTGTTTTTGCCGGCGGAGATATTGTTGGCGGGGAGGGTACTGTTATTGAGGCCATGGGAATGGCTAAGAAAGCCTCCAGGGCAATAATAGATGAGCTTTCTAAAAAAGGAGAATAATAATGTCAAAGAAGACTGAAGAGTTTATGGATTTGGTTGCAAAGAGAAATCCCGGTGAAACAGAGTTTCATCAGGCGGTGAGAGAAGTAGTGGAATCGGTAATGCCTTTTATCGAGAAAAACCCTAAATATCAGAAAGCCAAGATACTGGAAAGAATGATTGAACCGGAAAGGACAATAATATTCCGCGTTCCCTGGCTTGATGATCAGGGAGAGTTTCAGATTAACCGCGGTTTTCGTATCCAGATGAACAGCGCCATCGGGCCTTATAAAGGCGGAATACGTTTACACCCGAGCGTGAATATAGGGATATTGAAGTTCCTGGCTTTTGAGCAGGTTTTTAAGAACGCGCTTACCACTTTACCAATGGGCGGGGCAAAAGGCGGATCAGATTTTGATCCTAAGGGGAAGTCGGATAATGAAGTAATGAAGTTCTGCCAGAGTTTTATGACTGAGCTTTTCCGTCATATCGGCCCGAATACCGATGTGCCTGCCGGAGATATCGGCACCGGCGGCCGTGAGATTGGTTATCTATTCGGACAATATAAGAGATTGCGTAATGAATTCTCAGGCGTGCTTACAGGCAAAGGCCTTAACTGGGGTGGCAGTTTGATCCGTCCGGAAGCTACCGGTTACGGTTGCGTATATTTTGTAGAAGAAATGCTTAAGACGCGCGGAGATTCTTTAAAAGGAAAAACCTGCGCAGTATCTGGTTCAGGTAATGTTGCTCAATATACCGTAGAAAAGCTTATACAGTTAGGGGCTAAAGTAGTAACCTTGTCTGATTCCGACGGTTATATTTACGATAAAGATGGTATTGATAAAAAAGAGTTGAATTGCGTCTTGCAATTGAAGAACGTCAAGCGCGGCAGGATTAAAGAGTGCGCAAAAGAGTTTAATTGTAAGTACTTCGAGAAACAGAGGCCGTGGAATGTTAAATGCGATGTTGCTTTTCCTTCCGCTACTCAAAATGAAATAGATGAAAATGACGCCAAGGCCTTGGTAAAAAATGGCTGTATCGCTGTTGGTGAAGGCGCAAATATGCCCACAACTCCGCAAGGGGTGGAGGTATTTCAGAAGGCCAAGATTCTTTATGCTCCCGGCAAGGCTTCAAATGCCGGCGGCGTAGCTACTTCAGGGCTTGAAATGAGCCAGAATAGCGCCAGGTTGTCCTGGACGCGTGAAGAGGTAGATAGAAGGTTGCATGATATAATGATCGCTATCCATGAGCAGTGTGTCAAGTATGGCAAGGAATCCGGGTATGTTAATTATGTTAATGGGGCAAATATCGCCGGGTTTGTTAAGGTGGCCGATGCCATGCTTGATCAGGGCTTGGTATAAGTAGTAAGAGAATAGCTCAGAAATTGTCTGTTAAATAGGGACAGTGAACATTTAGTCAGTTTTAATAAATGGTCGCTGTCCCTATTAAATTAGTTGCAAGCCGGGTAGTTAAGTTGTAAAATGTCTTCTGTGGATAAAGATCAGATAGTTGAAGATTTCTTCCGTAGCTTAAAAGTAGCGCTCACCAATGCCTTTTCTTACCCCAAGAATCATCCTTACTTTATTAAATCCGTAGAAAGATTTAAACTTAAACTTGAAACACTCCTGGCAATTTTTAACCCGTTTAAGATTGGAGTAACCAGTTCGGGTCTCGTAGTTGATGGCAAGAACTTGACCCGGGTAGGTTTTTATGATGAATTGGCCCGCCTGTTGCATCAGCGTAAAATAAAAAGCGTAGAAATAAGAGGCGGCTTAAGCCTTCAGGAGATAGTCCAGTTCCTTTGTATTATTTCACTGCCCCAGAAAGATATTTTTAAAAGCGGCGGGTTGAGCGCGATTCTGGAGAAAGAAAGGTTAGCTCATTTTACGATAGATGAACTGGATTATTCCGCATTCTTGCACGGGGAAGGCCAGGAGTGCGCTGATATCTGGGGCTACATGCTGAAATATGCCGCGCATAGTAATGACGCGGTTAAGCTGGAGCAGCTGGCGGATGGTTTTGGCCCGCTTATTAATCGGATCAGCGAAAAGGATCTTCTTGATGCCGAAGGCATTTCTTCCGAGGTTAATGAGTTTTTAGCCTGTTTAAGAGGTAAAAACAAGGAGAAATTTGATAAATGCTCTCAAGATGTTTTTGTTTGGCTCCTGCGCAATAAAAAATCCCTTAGCCAGGAAAAGCTGGCAAGGCTTAAGCCGGTTTTTAACGGTTTAAGCCAGGAGGATTTTAGCGTCCTCCTGGAGGAAGGATTTATGCAGGAAGATAATTTTGATACTTTGAGCCTGCAGCTTTTTTCCAAGATTTCTGAACAGGCCAATCCCGCCAAGGCCACCGAAAAATTCTTTAATAAAATAAATGAAACGCAGGACTTAAGAGATAACCCGGTAGTAGTAAAGAAAATCCGGAATTTATTAAGTAACTCCCAGGATGATCCTTTATCTGCGGTATACCGTAATACGCTTGAATCCTTGATTCAGGGGATCTCTTTTTCCGGCAAGCTTATTTTTGACCATAAGTTGCTCAAAGAGAATTACCGTTATATAGTTTTAGGCATACTTGCCACCGATGAAAACCCGGATACCCTGCAGATAGCAGCGAAGATTCTGGAGAACGAGCTATCCGGAATATTTGATGAAAATAACGTTCTTTTCCTGAAAGATCTTTGGGGGGTGTTGGCTAAAAGAAAGCAGGAGGGTATGCAATCATGCATTGACCTTGAAAAGAGTTATTCTGCCCTTGTCGAAAATCTTGCCTTAAACGGCCTCCTTGCTCCTGAACAGGAATTTCTCTTGGAGATGGTTTCTTCTCCCAGTAAAGAGTTAAATCTATATTTGGATAAAATATTTAATGTTGAGAAATTAAATAGGCAGGTTTTAAGTTTGTTCTTGAGGTTGTTTCAAGGCAGCCTGGGAGTTTTTTATGAAAGGTTGAATCAGGAAATTCAAGATACAGAATTTCTTGGCAGCCTGACTGAAGCGTTAAGCCAGATTGATACGCCCGCAACCCTGAGCATCTTAGAATACATATATCTTTCCGCCAATGAATTGGTTAAAATCGAGTCATTAAAAGCCATGAGCAAATTAAAAAAAGTGGACATCGCGTTTCTTATGCGCCAGTTAAATACGGATTCGTTGTTACTCAGGAATATGCTATTGTCTGTCTTGATATTGGACGCGCAGGCAAAAAATAAAGCTTTGGATTTACTGTTCGGATTCCCCGGTTTTTTAGGAAACAAAAATAAGCTTCTTATCGAGAATATGCAGATTGCTTTTGATTTACGGTTTATTGAGGCATTGGATTATATCAAGCAGTTAAGCCGCAGGAAATTCTTCTGGAATAAGGAATTACGCAATAAAGCATCCGGAATATTAAAGGAGTGGAATGTTAGCTAAGGTTGAAAAAGCTTTTAAAGAATTGCTCACCTGTCTTCAAACCGCCAAGATGTATGGTGTAGTGCATCCTATGTTCCAGAAATCCCTGGATAAGTCGTATGCGGCTTTTGAGGAGGTTTTAGCGCAGCGCCAGGATATGGTTATTGGTATTGTCGGGGATGAGCTGGCTTTTGAAAAAGAGATTTTCTTTGATTTAGGCAAGCTATTGAGGTCAGCGATCCTGTATTTAAAAGAGAGGAATATTGAAAGGCTTGCTTTTTACCGCGGATTAAGCAAGGAAGAGCTGGGCAAATTTGTGGGTGTTCTCGCCGGACCGAAAGAAGATTTTAAAGCTGATCCCCAGTTAATGTTGGCTCATATCGGAGTCAAAAACATAAGCGTAGGCAAGCTGAAGGTTGATGATAAGAAGCGCGAGGATTTTGTTACCGGCGATCAACTTGAGCTTTATAACTCTTCCGTGGACAGGGTCAGCCAGATTGTATCCAGCGTGCTTAACGCTGAAAAGGTTGATCCGCTGGGGCTTAAATTTTCCTTAAATAGCATTATCGATAGTTTGGGCACGCAGCGTCAAGAGCTGCTAAAATTAGCTACGGTAAAAAGGTATGATGCGGAGATCTACGTGCACATGCTTAATGTTTCCATTTTTGCCATGTATTTTTCCTCCCGCCTGGGTTTCGAGAAGAATGATATATTGGATATCGGCGTGGCTGCTCTTTTTCATGATATCGGCAAGTTGTATATTTCGCGCAAGACATTACATAAGCCGGATAAGCTTAGCGAGCAGGAGTTTAATCGTATTAAAAGCCATACGGTTTTGGGCGCTGAGTTTATGTTTGAATATGTCGATAGCCTGGGTATTCTGCCGGTGGTAGTTAGTTTCGAGCATCATTTAAAATATGATTCTTCCGGGTATCCCCGCCTGCCCTTATTAAGAAAACAGCATGTAGTTTCTTCGATTGTCGCTATCTGTGATGTTTATGATGCCCTTTCGCAAAGGAGAGGCTACAAGCAGGATTATTCCCCCGATGTAGTTTATAATATCATGAACAAGGACAGGGGAAGCGCTTTTGACCCGGAGCTGCTGGACAAATTCTTTAGATTTATGGGTTTTTGGCCGATTGGCTCGGTAGTGGCGTTAAATGACGGCAGTATCGCGTTAGTCAGGGATGAGAATGAATCTGATATCCGCCGGCCAAAAATAGAGATAGTTTCGCCTGTTGACAAAAAACGCCTGGTTGATTTGGTTCAAGATAACAGTTTGAGTATTGAGCGTTATCTTAACCCCTGGAAAGAAGGCAAGGAGTATCTGCTCCTTGGCCAGTAGTTTTAAAGAAAGAAATTGACAATTTGTTCTGTGGTGTTAAAATAAGTAAACAAAGGCGTTTAGCAGCCGAGCTATCGGCACTAAACGCCTTTTTATGTGAGGATGGCAAATATGCGGGCATTTCTTGTTTTAGAAGATGGCACAGTATTTAAGGGCAGCTCATTTGGCGCAAGCGGTGAGCGGACCGGCGAGGTAGTTTTTAATACCAGCATGTCCGGATACCAGGAGATTATTACTGATCCTTCCTACAAGGGCCAGATTGTAGTTATGACTTATCCGCTAATGGGAAACTATGGGATTAATAAGGATGACGCAGAGAGCCGCAGGCCTTTTCTGGAGGGTTTTGTGGTGAAGGAGTATAGCAAGATCGCCAGCAACTGGAAGAAAGAACAGTCCCTGGGGGATTATTTAAAAGAAAACAATATTCTGGGTATTGAGGGTATTGATACCCGTAAGCTTACCTTACATATAAGGGAAAAAGGGGCGATGAAAGCGGTCCTCTCCACGCAGGATTCTGACGAGGCCAGCTTAATCAAGAAGGCGAAAAACTCCCTCGGCCTGGTCGGCGTAGATTTAGTCAGGGAGGTTAGTATCTCCAAAAAATATAATTATGCTTGGGTTAAAGATGCCAAATACAAGGTTGCGGTCCTGGACTGCGGGGTAAAATACAATACACTGAGGGAATTGGCGCGCAATAATTGCAATGTAGTGGTATTTCCTGCGCAGGCAACTTGCGAAGAAATACTTGCAATCAAGCCCGACGGCCTGTTGCTTTCTAACGGCCCCGGGGACCCTGCGGCCTTGGGGTATGTGGTTAAAACAGTATCCGGGCTTATCGGTAAGCTTCCTATTTTCGGAATCTGCCTTGGGCACCAGTTGCTCGGGCTTGCCTTAGGGGGTAAGACTTATAAGCTTAAATTCGGCCACCACGGAGCCAACCATCCGGTAAAGGATCTAAAGACGGGAAAGGTTTCCATAACCAGCCAGAATCATGGTTTTTGCGTGGACATAGATTCATTGAATAAAAAGGATATTCAGCTGACCCATTTAAATTTAAATGATGGTACTTCAGAGGGGTTGCGCCATAAGAAGCTGCCGTTATTTTGCGTGCAATTTCATCCTGAAGCTTCTCCCGGTCCGCGCGACGCGGAGTATTTATTTGCCGAGTTTGCAAAGTTAATGCAGAAGTCAAAGAAACAGGGACGGTTATTAAAGCAAAGGAAAACTGTCCCCAGAGAAGGGGCGCTTTAGCTTTGAGTTGAGAACCGTCCCCAAGTTAATATGCCTAAGAGAAAAGATATCAGAAAAATATTGATTATCGGTTCCGGGCCCATTGTCATCGGACAGGCCTGCGAGTTTGATTATTCCGGCACCCAGGCATGCAAGGTTTTGAAACAGGAGGGTTTTAAGATTGTTTTGGTGAATTCCAACCCTGCGACAATTATGACTGACCCTGAAATTGCCGATAAGACATATATTGAGCCAATTACCGCTGAGATTGTGGAGAAGATTATCGCAAAAGAAAGGCCGGATGCGCTCTTGCCTACCCTTGGCGGCCAGACCGCTTTGAATACCACTGTGGAACTGGCGGAAAAAGGAGTCTTAAAGAAATATAAGGTTGAAACTATCGGTGCAAATATAAAAGCGATTAAAAAAGGAGAGGACCGTCAGCTATTTAAGGCGGCGATGGAAAGAATAGGGCTGGATCTGCCCAAAAGCGGCCGGGCTTATAATCTGGATGAAGCGGTTGCCGTTTCGGAGAAAATAGGTTTTCCCCTGATCATTCGGCCAAGTTTTACTTTAGGCGGAGTAGGCGGTTCAATCGCTTATAATATTGAAGAGTTTAAAGTTTTAGCCAAGCGCGGACTTGAGTCAAGCATGATCAGCGAGATTCTGGTTGAGGAGTCCGTGTTGGGCTGGAAGGAGTTTGAGCTTGAGGTGATGCGTGATTTAAAGGACAATGTAGTAATCATCTGTTCTATTGAAAACTTTGATCCTATGGGTGTGCATACCGGGGACAGCATCACGGTTGCGCCTATTCAGACATTAACGGATAAGCAATACCAGCTGATGCGCAATGCCGCTATTGCCTGCATCCGTGAGATCGGCGTTGAGACCGGAGGTTCAAACATACAGTTCGCGGTGCATCCGGAGACCGGCAGAATGGTGGTTATTGAAATGAATCCGCGGGTCTCGCGCAGCTCAGCGTTATCATCAAAAGCCACGGGTTTTCCTATAGCCAAGATCGCGGCCAAGCTTGCCGTTGGTTACACCTTAGATGAGATACCTAATGATATTACCCGTTCAACCCCCGCTTGTTTTGAGCCGGCTATTGATTATTGCGTGGTAAAAATTCCCCGATTCACTTTTGAAAAGTTTGCTTTGGCTGAAAGCACCCTGGGGATATCCATGAAATCAGTCGGCGAGGCCATGGCTATCGGCCGGACTTTCAAAGAGGCCTTGCAAAAAGGCCTGCGCTCCCTGGAGATCAAAAAATCCGGATTAGAAAGTATCCTCTTTAAAGATCTTGAAGATATCAAAATCGAAAATGGAGCTTTGGATAAGATTGATCAGAAGCTAAGGCAGCCCAACGCGGAGAGGATCTTTTATATCGGCGATGCCTTCCGTGTTAACCTGGATATTGACAAGATTTACGAATTAACTAAAATTGACCGCTGGTTTTTGTATAACATCAAAGAGATTGTTGATTGTGAAAGAGAATTGCTTAAAAATAAGCGCAACCTTTCCGCTGAATTGCTTAAAAAAGCCAAGGAGTATGGTTTTAGCGATAAGCAGCTGTCCGGGTTTTTGTCTTTAAGCGAACCAGAGGTCCATGCTTTAAGAAAATCCATGAATATTTCCCCGGATTTCAAGCTGGTTGATACCTGCGCCGCGGAGTTCATGGCGCACACGCCGTATTTTTATTCTACGTATGACAGGTAAATAGATTTGATTCCCAATTTTCTTTACAAAAGTTTAAGCTTGTATTATAATATGCCTAATAATTAGGCAAAATATGATTAAAAAAACAGGTTTTGACAACGAAAAATACCTTAAAGACCAAACCGCTTCCATCCTTGACCGGGTAAAAAAGTTTGATAATAAGCTTTACCTGGAGTTCGGAGGAAAGCTTTGTTTTGATTATCATGCCGCCCGCGTCCTTCCGGGATATGATCCCAATGTAAAGATAAGGCTTCTGCAATACCTGAAAGATAAAATTGATATTGTACTTTCCATATACGCGGGGGATATCGAAAAGGGCAGGGTACGCGGTGATTTCGGGATTACTTATGACGCGGCTACTTTAAAATTAATCGACGATTTGAGAAAATGGGGGCTGGATATTCTGGCGGTAGTAATTACGCGTTTTGCCAATCAATCCTCGGCGGTTATTTTTAAGAATAAATTGGAACATCGGGGAGTAAAGGTTTACTTGCATTATCCTATCGAGGGCTACCCCGCGG
>AMWB02070489.1_pt1 | contig 27028 bp, 29 predicted proteins | sample 200311 | NCBI WGS metagenome assembly AMWB02 (sample SAMN02737377, study PRJNA173069) | bioreactor metagenome | biome: anode biofilm in microbial fuel cells | place: USA: California | collected 2010-12-16 | reverse complement strand
CCCCCCCCCTTTTTTTTATCGAAATACATAAGGAAACATAAAAATCTCATCTTGAATTATACCACAAAAAGCCTAATTAATTGCAAATTCAAAAGCCTATAAACACCACTGTAATTAATTGCCATCTTTTAGCCCCACCCCATTTGATAAAGGGTTTTGAATAGGGCAAGCTAGATTTAATTGTAAAATGTTCTATTGTTTTCTAGGGGGTTATAGCATGAATAAATTTAGATATCTATTGATGGTTTTCGTTTTTTTGTTCAGTTCCTATTGTGTGTCCATTTATGCCATGGTTGAGTTCTCAGCAATTAAATTACCACGGAATTTTCATGTAGCATCTTCGGAAATTTACATTCCATGGTTTACGGTTTATCAAAAAGAAATACACGCCCTAAATAATTTGGGGCAGGTTGCGGGATACGTGGGAGAAACAATAGACGGTCGAAAAGCTGCAATTTGGGATCCAATTTCGGGCAGCATAGGTCTATACCCTGGCGGAACTGGTAATATTGCGACTGCCATAAATGATCAGGGGTGGGTAACAATTTATTCAGGTGGGCATGTTTTTTTATGGAATGTAAAAACAAATGAGCAAATAAATGGGCCTAAGGGCAGGCCATGTGCAATAAGTAACAATGGGATTGTTTTAATACAGGTTCAGCAGGGATTCCGCTATATTCTGTGGGATTTCAAAAATAATGAGATAACGAGTTTTAACGAGGGAAGCCCTGTAGTTGAGCTAACCGATGATGGAATCCCTTGTTTAGAAAATCACAGTTCAAGCGGTAAATGCTACACCAGTAGTCGACTCAATTACAACGATGAGATTTTAACGTGGTTTTATGAAGGTAAATACCATTTTTTATGTTCGTTACCCGTGAATGCATGCCTGAATTATAAAAGAAATGAGGTCTTTGTTTCTGGTTTACTACCTTATGCAATTTTTACTAAAAATGGAATGAAAAAGATTTCAGTCACTCCACAATTACCATTTGGATGTGGAAATATTTATGGGTTTGTTAGTTCTGGGAAAGCCTTACTTGGGGGCCAAGAATTTAATCGAGACTTCAATCTGTATTTATTAATTCCAATAAACAAGTGAATAGCATGCAGACACAGCAAATTAAAAACTTCTTTCTATTCTCTCTTTCAGTGTCAATACTATTTACCGCGTGGAAATATGAACAACGACAAGCGTTGTATGATAAATTGAATCAAGATAAAATAGCTGAAGAAAGAGTCTTGGCCGAAAAAATAAATCAAGAAAAGATAGACGAGCAAAAGGCAAGGCGTGCTCGCTTAGATGAATATTACACATTAGAACTTTCTTTTTGTTACGAACAACTCAATAGCAAAAATTCAAATATTTCTTATCAAGAGATGGTATTTAACGAGATAGAAAAAATTAAACAACAAATGTTACAAGATGGCTACGATAGAGCCGAAATAGATGATATGTGGATAAAATCCTTCAGCGTTGCAAGAGAGCGAATGGCAGAGGATGCTGAAAAAAGAAAGTGCGCTCAAAAGGTAAGTCTACCCCAACAAGGCAAATAATGAAACTTAAAAAACACTGGTCCTATTTACACTATGCTTAGCCGCCCTTCTGGGCATATCTGGATGTGCTGACAATCAGCCTGAGCTACCTGTTTACACTCAAACAGTACAACCCATCAACCAGCTATAACAACAATGCATCTTGTGGCTATATACAGCCAATTCAAGGATATGGGGAAATCAGTAAAAAGACAGGCAGAGTAAGAACAAATGTTGTGTCTGGTCATTGGAGACATGCCAGCAATGGATATAAATACATTAAACCTTATGCAAGAAGTTGAGAGAAGACAATGTCACTTAAAAACCTTTTTTTATTTCTTATTTTGATACCATCAATGTCTTTGGTCCTTACTGGTTGCAGTGAATACAGCCAATACGATAAAGGTTACGAAGCTGGCTGGGAAGGCAATGAAACGCCTTTTAATTGGGGATTAAACCAGCAAGAGATTGAGGGCTACAAGGATGGGCTTGAAGATTCTGACGTGTACGATGATGGCTATTATGACGGTTTTAATAAGAAAAAACCAGAATACAAAGATGATGATTTGTATATGGAAGGTTACAAGGACGGAAAAGAGAACGCGTAATATTGGAATTAGCAAGTTAGTTTTACCAACCCTTACGCAAGAAGTTAATTGGAGGATTTAAGATGAATTTTTTAGATATGTCGTTTTTGGATATGACATTTTTTTTCGTGTTTGTTTTTTACGCTTTATGTGCGGCTGTTTTAATAATAATTTTGACATTAGCTGCTATTTGTGCAGTTGTGGCACTTGCTTATGTTGCTTTTACAGTAGCTAAGCTTACCTGTGAGCCTTTGTGGCTGAGTGTTAAGATTCAGACCAATAATCTTTTGCATTGCATTAGACACCAAGAGTGGAGAAACGCAATAAATGTGATATTTGGGAGAAATAAAGTACTTTTAATACTTTTTTCGTGCTTACTTTTTCTCTTGATTGAGATTTTACCAAAGGGTGGGACTAAACAGCTAGTCTGCGCGTACCTTCTTGGGATTAATATTACATATATTGTTTTTAGTTATTGGTATAACTCATTGAGTGAATGAAAAAACCTATCAAATTTCTAACTTGGCTACATTTAATTTGGCGCGGCTTTTTTTTAGTGCCGCAGATCAGTTTCTTGATTTACATACTCGAAATAATTTGAACATGTATTAGAATTGAAGCTATTAATGCAACTGGAATGGATATTTGTGCAGATGAGGGTAAAAGTTTTTTACGAGCATCACAATATTTTTTTATAAGCATCACCCAGCATCCAATTTCACCGAGTACTGATAAGCCATGGGCTACTTTTAAAGGTGTGTCAGTAAGGCCAATGTATTCCTTCCATACTTTCATGCCATCGCCGGAACGAGATGGGGTGCACCCATAAAAAAATTGATCAATAATGCATAAACATGCGACAAGTGATACATTAAGCAAAAGGCGCTTTTGTTTGTAGGATAAGTTTTTTGTATCTAAAATATAAGAGAATGGGCTACTTCCATTGATAAAACTTTTTAATAATATTTCGGATAATCCTTTGTTATCACAGTAAGCACAATATCCTGTAATTGTTGATAACAAGAGATACATTAAAATTGAGGCAGACATGCCACCTGCAATTGATTTGATACCTAAATCAATATTTTTGTAAGACTCTCGACCTGTTTTTATTCCCAAATCGCGTGATATTGTTAGTCCACGTTTCCAAGGTATATCCTTATAAAAATGCATATTATTTATTGAAAAGAGCTTAGCTGTTGAGTCTGGATTAATTGTCCCTATGTGTATTTGAATCGGATCATAAACATCAAAAAAAGATTTTGCTGCAATTGCATGGCCAGATTCATGGGCAATGGTTGCTATTGAAGAGATAAAAAATTCTATAGCGTATATTTGTGCAATATCGATAAGAAATTCTTTGCACCAACTAGTTAAATCGTGGCTAATAAATAAATTGTTGTTTTCTTCTCTGCCAAGATCAGCAAGTAAAGAGTCCTCTACATTTTCTAAGGTAGCAACTGAATTTATAGCACTGTGAAACGGTTCCACACTAATTAATAAAAAGATTACCAATGATAAACAACGTTTTAATCTTTTTGAAATCAAGCAAATTTTCACTATTATGTCTCTCCTGAAATATGTATGTGCTAAATTTAATAGAATCTGGGAAATGGTATGACGAATTTTATTAAAAATCAATCGAAAAATATTATTCAAATCGATTGATACAATGTGTGAAAAAATTTAAAAAATAAGTAATCTGCTGTCAATGCATTGATTCAAAAAAATTTCAGAAAATATTAAAAGAAATTCAACTTTCTGCTTTACAAACAAAAACTATCTTGCTAGATTTCGTTGCAGCAAAAACAAACTCTTCTTGAACAGAATTTGTCTCATAGAAAAGTTTAACCTCAATTTGACGGGCTAGTATTATGAATAATTTTTTTTATTTTTGCAATCTTTTTTTACCAGCAAAAGGAGCAAGCAATGGTAATACGCAAACACTTGATTAAAGCAATCATCATAGTAAGTATCATTACACTTAATTCACAATTAATCCATCCAATGCAACAACAGCTACAACAAATGGTTGATGCAGCAGTAGAAGCAGCGATGAATGGTGAAAAAAGTAAAGTTGCTGAACTTGATAAATTAGTAAAACAATGTATAGATCCCTTAAATCGAGGCATAACCTTAGCGCATAATAGCAATGCTAATTCTTTGGAATCACAAGCACGAATTGAACGAATATCAGCTTTGGCGAATCAAACGGCAGCAGAATTAGAGCGCGTTAAAGGTTTGCCAGCAGATTTGCAAAAACAGGCACAGGCTATATCTGAACAGTTAGTTGGTTCCCTTGTGGCAGAATGCGAAAAACAAAAAGCAATATTAGAAGAAGTAAGAAAAGAAACGGGAATTAGTGATGAAGCTAGAATTGCAATAGAAGATAAAAAATCCAAAGCGTATGTTGATGCTACAAAGTTAAAATGGGAAAAAATTCAGGAAATACTACGTGATCCAAAGACAATGGTTGCAATTGCAGCTACTATAATTGTTATTGCTCTATGTATTTACATCATAAAATATGGCACTCCTGCATTCATAAATTACTTGACAAAACCAAAGGTAATAATTGAAACATCAAGGCCTGGATTATTTGAATGGTTTAAGTACAAGCCAATTATTAATATCGATGACTTAATATTTATTCCTCCTCTACAAAAGCAACTTTTCGATCTTTCTTTACGTGTAAAAACTGCCAAGAAATATAATGAGGGGTTTCCAAATGTTCTTTTCTATGGTGCACCAGGAACAGGCAAAACAACATTCGTTAAAGCACTGGCATATTCTTCAGGCCTTGATTATGCATTAACATCAGGTTCAGAGTTTGCCAAAATTACAGACCTAAACCTTGTAAGCAATGAACTACGTAAATTATTGAATTGGGCAAAAAGAAGCAAAAGTGGGCTTATTATTTTTATTGATGAAGCCGAATCTTTGTTTGCAAACAGAAAGTTGCAAACAACATCCAAAGCAACACAAGATTTAATCAATATATTTTTGGCACTTATTTCAGATCAGTCACAAAAAAAGGTTATGTTTATTTTTGCCACTAATCATCCGTTTAAACTTGATGATGCAATCACAAATCGAATTGGAATAAATATTGAATTTACAATGCCCGAAGCCCCTGAGCGAGAAAAAATTCTTTTTATGTATCTGGTAAGAGCTACACAAGAAAATGAGGTTGCTATCGTAGATTTACATCCAGAAATGGCAAAATCTCTTCCTAAATATGCTGAAACTCTTAAAGGTTTTTCACCTCGAGCTATTAAATTTATTGCCGAAGAGATGGTTGTAAATGCACGACGACAGGAATCTAAGTTGCTAACTACAGAAATTGCACAAGCCGTAATTGATCAAGCAAAACGAAGTCTACAACAAACAGAAGTATGGGAAAAAGAACGTAATGAATGGGCAGGAGCATTGCATGCTATCCATGCGTAAAAAAAACTTATTTCAATGTTCGATTTTAATATTTTTTTGCATCATAGGTTTTGTAATTTCTATTAATTGTGAGGTAGCGCAAGTACAAAGTCCCTGTGATAATACGCCTTATATACCAGAAGAAACGGAGAACAATGAGTTTAAATTTCTTGTGGAAAACATTTATGACCTTCTCCAACAAAACCATTCGACCGATGAAATCATAGAAATACTTAGCGATGATCAGGATGGGCCATATGACATTCAAAAACTTGTAATACATGTTAATGAACTTTTGCATGGGCAAAATTCAAAGGGCAGCGTCATAAATATTATTGTAGACAACAAAGACTCTAAAGAATATTATGCTCACAAAAATTTTTTAACAGATATAAAGGTTTGTTATTTTGTTTTGAAAATTGTTGCCATTATCGTAGCCGCCATTCTGATTTATTTTTTATGGACTCGGCATTTCAAACTTCCTCTTTCAGGCAAAGATGGTATTATTCCAGGCTTATCAAAACCACGAAGTGATAATGTAACTGATAACGGTAAAAGTGCTTGTGGCGCCAATTTTTCACAACATCAAGACGCCTCAGGCCATAGTGCAGAAACGGATTCTTGTGAGCAAAGTTCTAAATTAAATTTGGATTTTATTAAATCAAGTACCATAAAACATTGTTTTGACAGCAAAACATATAAAGCAATGATACAACAACTTGGAGTAGCAAAAGGCAAAGGACTGATCGCATCGGATGAAGTATTTGATGCAATTGGAGCAAGTAAAGGTCGAGAAGATAATAATTCAATCTTTTTTAAAATGCGGTTAACGGAACAGATTGAGCTTGCAAAATGTAAAGGCTGGATAAAGCCTAAATAATTTTTAAATGAACGATTAATGTATAGGCAATTGGATATGTTTAATAGAGAACTTATAAAATGGAAAAATTTTTAAATTGGTGCGTATTAACAATAATAATTTGTTTTGTTTCTAATTTTCCTTCAAAGGCTTACACCAAAGACGATTTGGAACATGCTAAAACTATAGCAGGCATTGTAGAGTTAGCATCAGCACTGCCCTTAGAATTCATTGATAACCTACCGCCAGAATGTGCGGCAATGTTTGCTTCAACAAGTCTAATCGCATGCTCTTATTCACATGTGGCGGAGAATTTTTGCTGTCGGGCATTAGAATCTAATGAAGATGTTGTTAGTATGATAGCCAGATTTCTAAAGGTTGTTCGACTCAGAAATGCGCCGCTTCCAATTTTCTTATTTTTTCTAAAAACCATTTCACTAGTAATTGCAAATAAGTTTCTTAATAGTAATTTTAAGGGAAAAACGCATCGTATAAAAAGAAGGTATTTCAGGGCTTTTATTTTTGCCGCAATAGATAGCTTTATGCAGATGCTTAATCAGCGCGACTTTACATTTGATGATCCAAGATTAACTCGGCTGACAGAACAATACAAATTGGGTGCCACACTAGGAGTTTTTATTGGAAACTTAGTTTCAAACGGAATGGCGGAATACATAGGTGAAAAACTAATTCAGGGCGTAGAAGAAGATGCATCCGATTATAAGCAATATTATAAGAAAAAATCGGCTAAGAGCGAGGAAGAAGAACCTTCTACAAAGCAATGGCCCAAGTATAAAAAGTAGTAGATTTAATAGTTTTGACTGGAAATAATTATGACATTTAAACATATTCTGATTTATGTTTTTATTACTTGTCCATTTTGTTTTACGTGTGGCAAAAATAATAGCCAAACGTATCTTACGGCGTCTGATGGAACATATTATGTAACCCTTCGATCCACCATGGATCTAACTACATACAACAAAATACTCCCTATTAATAAGTCTGATAAACATAATAACTATGGCATAAGATTTGATATAAATGAGGCAAACAGCACTCCTACGCAATATTACAATTCTGGTAGTTTTACTGGAGAAGATACATCGCTTGATAATAAGCCAGCTAAGTATTTTCAAGATGCATATCAAAATCCATCAATTGAAAATAATATTTTAAATCACCACGAATGCTATGTAAACCAAAATTTTCTCTCATATGCTCGTACCCTGCCACACTATAACGATCACATTCTTGATCTACAAAAAAAAATTAAAAAGGGCAAAGAAATTATAGTTCCGGGTTTTCACCAATGGTTTTTTATTTTCTGGGGAAAAAACAAGTTTCACAAGTTTATAAAAAAAGAAGCCAATCGTATCAAAGAATTCCAGGATAAAGTTAATAAAGCAAGTGATATAGAGCTAAAGAAACACAAAGAAAATCAGAATAAACAAAATCAGTTCCCACGGTTGCATTTTAGTTCAACCAAAGAGATTGATACATTTGCAGAATATTGCGAGGTACGATCCCGCTGGAGTTATGATTCTGAAGATGAGTTTGCAAATACAAAACTAGATGCACGAAAGAGAGCTCTTGAAGAAACAGATGAACATGATGGCGCATGTTACGACTATTCGTCTGAGGTTCGACATTATAAATTTGATGATCCATCGGCAAAAGTCTTTAACAACTGTTATGGAACAGCTCTTGATAGGCAACTTCATGAAGAGCTTTGCGAAACTAGAGCAGAGATGCAAGATTTGGAATTAATTGATGCCAATAATATTCATGTTGTAGCGTTTGCACCAATTGTCTATCAAGCAACAGCGCAGGCAAAAACAGAGAAGAATGCAATCAAGGCTTTTACTCTTTCTGATTTTGCTTGTGATCTGGTTCGCATAGTTGCCGGTGGAGTGAGACTTACGATAAAGACTGTAAATAATCCGGAAATCGCGGCTCGTGGAATCGCCAGTGGAGTAAAAACGTTCCTTACCCCCCAACACTTGATTGATTTTGCCAGCGGAACGCTTAAATTAATTACTCTTTTTGTAGATGAAGATGGACGGCAAGATTCGCTAGCTAATTCATGCATAACATCAGCTATTCTTGGAAAGTCCGATTTATTTCTAGAAGAATGTGATGAATATGTTCAACATTGCCAAGCACAAAAAAATGCTCTGAAATCAGAAATCAATAAAACCGCTGCAAAGCTTAAAAATATGTCTGATGAAGAATTAATCGAAGGATTCTTTAAGCATGGCACAATATTTGTTCTTGATTTAATGGCATTTAATGCCGCCGCGTTGGCTACAACCTATGAAGGTAGGGTGCTTGTAAGTCAGTGTGCTGAGGTGCTGAGTTCTCCCGCCGCAGAAGAATTTGCGTTTGAAGCTGCAGGCATTGGTAAGATTTCTTTGGAAGAAGGCATTGATGCTGCCAACATGGCGATTGAGATTGTGGAAAAAAATCCAAAGCTTATCCAGACAGAGGGCAGTCTTTTTGGGGCTACAGAATATGTTATCGATGTAGAAAAACTTGCTAAAAAAATACGCAATGTTGGCAATGATATTTTAGATTTATCTGAAGAAACTGGGGGACATGCGCTTGAAAAACACGTGGGCCAAACTAATAATGAATTAATTCGAAGAGCCATCCAGGATGAGGTTGGAGCTTCTAGCTTTCCAAATACGAGTACAGCAATCAAAGCTGCAAAAGAAAATCTACGCGATAATGCTGAAGAAATCGCACAGTGGCTCAAAAGCAATCCTTCGATTAAAGATCAAATAGTCGTTGAATTTGAACATGAATATCCAATTGGATATGGTGTTTCTAAAGGCAATAAAACACCTATCTACAATTTAACAAAGTCTAGAATTGTATTGCGTCCAGAACCAAACAGTGAACTTGGTTTTAAAATATTAACGACATTTCCCATTGTGGAATAAGTTGAATAAAGGGTTTTTATATGGAAATGCTAAAAAAATTTTTCAGGTGTTATTTTCATCAAGGTGTTTATTTTGATGAATTGGATCGTATTATTCATGATTTCAAAGGGCATCCCTCGGAATTCCAGTTAATAACTGAGCTTCATCAAATAATACAAACAAATAATTATGTTCTGGCTGGTAAGATTATAAAAAAGTATGGTGGAAGGACATTGGATTTAGAAAAAACAGAAAAGCTTATCAATTTTTTATACGATCGATTTACAGATAAACCTACTGTTGTAACGTCAGAAGATTTTAAAAGGAAATGTCAAGTCGTTTTGTGTCCAATTTGTTGCCCTGATCAAGAAAATCCTAAAATGATAATTCTCATTCAAAAAGCAAAGATAATCGGGAAAGACATGCAGATTTTTGCCTGTAAGAATTGCAAGCATGTTTGGCTTACTGAAGACATTCGCATTGACAATGCACAGGATTATAAAAAATTTATGAAATCTCTTGGGTTGAAAGGTTTATGGAAAGAATTGAGTGACGTGGATATTTTATAGTACCAAAGCATATATATAATAAATTTTAATCAATTAGGACATGTATTATGAAGAATTTGATTTTAGAATCAATGGTATTTACTGGACTGTTTTTTTTCAATTTGATAGGAACTAATTACAAACCTATCGAGAAAATTGAAATCGCTGGGCGTGAAGTATTTATCCCAGAAAAGCTAGGAAATATTAAACTTTATAAAGACGATTGTGGATTTCATATTTTTAAAGATGGTAAAATATATGACGTTAAAAATTATTTTTGCGACCCATTGCTACAAAAAATGTCAGACGATCAGCTTTTGAATTTTTTGGGAAGAGATAACCCCAAAATAATTTTTGTGAACTTGGAAGATTTACAAATCAATCCTGATGACATAGTTGAAGTTACAGGCAACAAAAAAGATATACTTATAAACCAATTATTCGGTGGTGGATACATTTCAGTTAACCAGATGAATGATGGGGAATATATTCTTCGTGCTAAAATTAGGCTTCCTGGTGGCGTATGGGGTATTCGGGTAGGAATAATAGTGGGAGCAATAATAGGGGTGCCATTAGGAGGAGGTTATGGAGGAATACCTGGCGCCGTAGTAGGAGGTGCCGTAGGGGGTGCAGCTGGGGCTGGAGTAGGTTTTGTAGGAGAAAAAATTGGGGAACGTGTAGATCGTAAAATAGGAGAATTGAGAGGTGATGGAGCTGCATTGCGAGGAGAAGAATATGGAAGAGAAGTTGGTGGTGTAGGTGCCGTTGCCGGTGCTGTTGTAGGGGCTATTGTATTAGGAGGATTCGGTCCATATGGTGCAGTAGGAGGTGCCGCGTTGGGAATGGGTGTTGGTGGAGCAGTTGGTGGGGCAGCAGGAGGATTGGTAGCAATAATAGTAGGAGATGGAAATGAAGCTTCGCCTGTACATGATGAAGAAAATCCAGATGAACATCGTCCATCAGTAGGTGAAAAACCATCAGTCAATGACAGGGGAAATCAATCAGCACATAGATTTGCTTCCGCAGATCAGTACAAACCAACGCTTACAGAGCTTTTTTGTTGCTAAATTGATATTTAATGCCGTTGATAAATTTTACAAATTTTTTTGTAGAATTTATCAACCTAAATGAAAATCGTTCAATGTAGAGTATCTTAAAATGTGTTTTCGAGATTAAACAAAAACTTGCTGCAAATTTGAGTCTATTTGCATTGCTGGTAGTAAGGCCAAATCTTGGTTTATTCTCTTCCAGTTAAAAGTTCGAAGTGGGGCTATGTTGTGGAGCCACTCTTTTTTTAAATCCTTGTCTGGCATGCTGTTTTTGCTAAGGCTGTTTTTTGTGATGCATTATCTGGAAATTTTCAATAGTAAGTTTATTTCCATTTTTTAAGCCTTTTTTGTATCTTAGCATTTTTCATTAATCCCTGTACCCCCAGCCATTTGCGGATTGAATAAAGCTTTGTTAGCTTTGAATTGTGTGGTGTAACATTATTATATTTTATTATATTTTTATTTGGGGGTTTTATGAATAAAGTTTCAAAATTTCTCTTATCAATACTATTTTGTTTATTTACGAATGCATGGGCACTAGATATTAGTAACAGTGTCGATACTGGTGACATTGAAACTGGTGACATTGAAGCATATGAAATGGAAATTCATTGGGCTGTTGTTGAAGAAAATTTAGATGAGTTGGATGCTCTAATTAAAAAAGGTTCGGATGTAAATGTTGTTTTATCAGAATGTATTAAGTGTGGTAGAGAAGGGTTGTTTGAAACGTTAATTGATAAATATAAAGTTAATGTAAATAATCATTTAAGTGAATATAAAGATACACTTTTACATCTTGTTGCCGAATTGGGTCATACAAAAGAAGTAGAGGTGTTGTTAAATGCAAAAGCAAATGTAAATGCAATTGATAAATTTGGGTTGTCTCCATTATTTTATGCGGTTCGTACTCCAGACTTAAATATACAAATTATTAAATTATTGCTTAAATCTGGGGCGGATACTAATGTGCAATTTCAGAATGGAATGACTGTATTGTTTTTTGTTGTAGCTTTTAATAATTTAGAAGCAACTAAATTACTGGTGGAACATGGTGCTGATTTAAATCATAAAGATATTTTTGGACGAACAGCTTTGCACTACGCATTAAAGTGTTGCTGTGATTTAGCTATAATTAAATATTTACTTGAATCTGGCGCAGATGCTAATGCTACTGATTCAGAATTAATGACCCCGCTCCATTATGCAACAAAGTACTATGATTTGGCCATACTTAGTAGGCTAGATAGAATGGGTGGTATAACAAAATTTAAATCTTTAGATGTTGATTCTAAAAATGTACTTCCAAAGCCGTTATTTAATCATGTACAGGCATTACATTCATGGCTTGGTTGTGTAGATTATTCAGTTTTACATGAAGCTTTTTGCTACAATCTAGAATCTGTAAGAGCCTTGATTGCCCGTGGTGCAAATGTTAATGCACAGAATAAATATGGTGTAACGCCAATTATGTATGTATTAGGTTTAAACGCGTTTTATGGAGAACGAGAGATTGTAAAAGATGGAGAAAAATATATTGAAACCTATAGAGAGCGTGATCTTGCAGAATTATTACTGAAAGCTGGGGCAAAAGGGTCCGCACAGCTTTTATGTAATTTTGGTATCGACATTTCTTTGTTAAAGCCTGAACAGGTAATTAGTGAAGAGGTTAACTTCGGAATGCCTTGTGGTGATTTTTTTAATTAATTGAGTTAAAAATAAAAGGGGCTGCTTAATTGTGGCCCCTTCTGCCATCGTTTGGTACCAGCCAGGACTATCGACGTCTTCACTGCTTGTTGCGACGCCTTTGATTCATGGTGATTCTCGAATAATAGCATGCAGAAAATATTATCAGATTATAAAATTTAAGCCGTGCAAGATTTAGTTAAGTTTTTTAAAAACTTTATAGACAGTGTATCGCGATCGTGGTACATTTATATTTTGACATAAAATTAAGTTGAATCTTTGGAGTATTGATGAGAGAAAAACTTATAGCATATCGAGGCAAGAAGTTTACATTAGAATGGTATTTTGACGACAAAGAAAAAAGTGAAGTCCTTGAGTATTTTGAAAATCTTACACGCGATCGACAGAAGAAGCTTATCCATTTGTTTTTACTGCTTGGAGATAGTGGGAAAATTTTCAACAAAGAGAAGTTTCGCAGTGAAGGCGATCAATTGTACGCATTCAAGACTTCCGATGACAGGTTTTTATGTTTTTTCTTTGATGGTGCAAAAGTAATTATCACCAATGCTTATGAAAAGAAATCTAAGAAAATGCCACCGAGAGAAAAGCAACGAGCGTTAAAGGCTAAATCAGATTATATAAAAAGATGTAAAGATGGGGATTATTATGATTAAGAAAATAAAATCAACAGCAGATAAGTTTGTCGAATCACTGAGTCCAAAGGAAAAGAAGGCTTTTGATGAAGAATACAGAGAGTTGCTGTTATCCGAAATGATTCTTGCAGCAATGGAAGAAGACAATGTTTCTGTAAGACGTCTGGCAAAGCTAGCAGGTGTGTCGCCGACTATAATTCAAAGCATGAGATCAGGAATAAAAAAAGATTTTAACATGGGCAGTTTCTTTAAGGTTTTAAGAGGCCTTGGATTTAAGGTTTTTATAGAACGTAATGGACAACAGTTCCCTTTGGATTTGTCTCACATTAACAAGTAAAGAAAGCTAACTTTTAAAGAGGTGCCCTATGCAAGAACATGAAGATATAAACTGCATATTTTGTAAAATTGTACAAGGCGAACTTGATTCGGCCAAGATTTGGGAAAATGACTCCTTTATTGCTGTACTAGACTTATTTCCAAATGTTAAGGGCCAGACACTTTTAATAACTAAAAAACACTACCCATCAGATTTTTTTACCCAGATGCCTCAAGCCGAATATGAAAACTACTTAAATTCGGCGAAAGATATTATTCAGATTTTAAAGTCTGGATTAGATGTACACCGAGTAGCACTTGTTGTTGAGGGCATGGGAATAGATCATGCACACATAAAGCTTTATCCGTTACATGGGCTAATGCAGAATTTTCAGGAGATGTGGCATGTCGAAAAAGTTTATTTTAAAAAATATCAGGGATACATATCTACTCAACTTGGTCCCAAAGCTGATATCGAAGAACTTAAAAGGCTAACTGCTGTAATTTTTAAAAAATCTAGCCCTTAATTTGAAACCCCAGTAACATTGAGTTCTGCGTATCCAAGTTGGTTCAACAAATGATTTAAAGCGACGCATCGATGAGCATAACAAGGGAAAAACTATACATTCCGATAAGTATGCTCCGTGGAAACTAAAGACGGGCTTAGTCTTTGGCGATGAACAAAGGGCCGTTGAGATTGCCTGTCTCGCCATAGTTTTAACGAAGGCGGAAGCGTTATCTCAAAACATCATCAGGCCGAGCATTTGCTAAAAAAAGATTATAAATCTACGGATTAGGCTGATATCTGATTTTTCACCATTATAGTTATTAATAGTACTGCTGAAAGTGCTTTTGATACCAAACCCACTTGTTTTTTGAACACAGTTATTGCGCCCAGGCACATTTTCACAGTTAGAACGACTAAACAGTGATTTAAATTTTATACATAAATTTTTAATATGAATCATTTACAGTCTCCTTTAGTTATTAGTTGGAATAGATTTTTGTTTTGTGGGGCTGATGGTAAAATTATCAGCTGACGGGTAACCAAATTCTCATTATTTTTTTTTACGGCATTTAAAGCCTCCTAATCGAAGAGGTTATGTAACAGGCTTATGTTATGGAATATGTGGAGTTGGAAAGGAAAAAATCTGGGAAGCTTTCGATAAAATCGAAATATTTTTCAAGAATGGTTATGCAACAAGTTGGAAAAGTTCGGTGAAGCGATAGTACCTGTAACAAAGAGTATCTGAATGCTAAATAAAAATTAATTGGGGGTTATAACATGAATATTCGGGAGAGGAAATCATGTCATTTATAGGTGAAATTGGGTCGAATTCTAACGCTGGTGAAAGAGCTGGGCAAGCAATTTCTCGCAATGTGCATGAATATGCGCAATGGGCTAATCAACGGGCAGCTCAACAGGAAGAACAGCGCCATCAACAAGCGATGCTTGATCAGTTTTATGAACAGCAGGCAGCCCTTCAGGCGCAAGAAGCTAATTACCATCTGAAGTGCCAGTCCTATTAATTATTCAATAATCTTACCCTCCTGAATCAATCGATGATTTTTTTTACCGACGTAAATGGCGGCTACAGCCCATAATGCAACCACACCAAATGAAATAATCGAACCAAAGAAAATGAGGTTTGTTATAATTGGGAAAAGAATCCCAACTGCCCCACCAATACTTTCGGCAAACCTGTAACCAATAGTGTCAATCCAACCCTTGGCCTTAAACTTAACATCTCTTGATGTTGGAATGTACGTGATTTCTTTACAAGGGCCATTTAGTGCATAGCTTAAACATTTGATTATAACCATTGCAGTAAAAAGTACCCACAATGTTGGTGAACACCAGGTACAGTACACAATAATTCCAACTGTTATTGGATAAGCAACCAATGCTAGAGTTAAGCCAAATTTTCGAATGATGAAATTTGTGCCGAATAAGGCGAAAAGCAAAGTTGAAAAATTTGCGCTTTGCCCGTATAGCCCAAGGAATTCTGTGATTTTTTCAGTTGATTGATAGACTTCTTTCGCTCTATAAATCAATTCAAATTCAAGAATTGTTGCAATAATGCTGCCTAAGGTTGCAATGCCAAGAATTCCGATCAAATATGGTTTAGTAAATAATAATCTTAGCCCCTCTGTAAATCCAGTAGACATTTTTCTTTCTTGCGTGGCAATGTTAAATACTTGTGGATGCAATTTAACAAAAAGCATTATCATTAATGGGATAATTAAAATTCCACATGCTGCAATAAAAACAAGTGTGGGGATGCCAATTTGTGTCGCATGTTTTGCAAATTCTGGACCGATAATCGTTCCTGTTTGTGCTCCCGCAAAAATCAAAGCGTAGCCTCGTTTTGCCGATGCAGTATCAGTGGTACTGGCTACAAATGACCAAAATAATGAAAAAACTAGCAGAACGAAACTCTCAACGCCTAAGTAGACAGCCCATCCTAAAATTTGATATCCGAATGGTATTGCGTTGACTATTACATCTGCCGGATTAGTTAGTAGATATGCAATGCAAAGAAAAAAAAATCCGTAGCATGGGGTGATGATGTAAAACAACTGCTGTTTTTCAAAAATATCAACTAGCTTTGAATATAATAAAATGATTGGAATTAGAAAAATGACCGATGCTATCTTTGCATAAGGAAAGTACAATGTGCCAACAATGCTTGTAAAAAGTGCATCCTTTAGAGGACGTAAAAGCCAATAAGTTCCAACAATAAAAGAAAGTGTAGCCGACAAAAGACCAAATTTTTTATATTCTTCTCGTGTCAAATCTCCCAAAATGGTATGCACGACTGAGGATATCAAGTTCATTTTTCCTTACCTAGAATTTAAAGATTGAGTTTAACTTTTATAACATCATACCCAATCAATATCAAATGAATGCAAAATTTCTAATAACCAAAAGAACCAGATCTAAACAAGTTTAGTCTGGACCAGGTTGTTGAAGTAACTTGTGTTATATTTTGAAAATTATTAGGTTGTTCGGCTGTTTCTAGCATCAAGTTAGAATATCATTTACTCTGTCAACAATAAACCTCAAGTCTTCATGAGATAGTCCCTCATGAGTTGGTAAGGTAATTATTGACTCTGAAAGAGCTTCAGCATTAGGACAATAAGATGCAAAAGGTTCAAACAACGGCATTTTATATAAAGCTTTATATTTAAACCGATAAGTGTCGGAAATAATTCCAAAATTGTTCAATTTTGCACCCAATTCGAATGCAGAGTATTTTGGATGTGAAACTTTATAAACAATGGCATAATAATTTGGCCTACTATTCTCTATAATTTTCAATTCAGACAGATACTTAGAATTAAGATTTTTATTATAATAAGCCGCATTCTCTGTTCTTTGTTTAATTTTATTTTCTAATTTATCAATTTGTGCAATTCCAACTCCGGCAGCAAACGCGTTAAGCCGATAATTTAGCCCAAATAGGTGTCCATATTGGTCTGCAAAGCCCATATCAATGAGTTTTTTACGAATAGGTTTTCCAAAATTTCTGAGTTCTTGTATTCTCGCAGCTAAATACGTATCATTTGTGAGAATAAAACCACCTTCGCCAGTCCCAATTAGTTTCCTCTCTTGGGTGCTAAAAACACCTATATCACCGAATGTTCCCTGAAAATCACCCAATAACATAGTCCCATGACAATGAGAAACATCTTCAATCAGAATGATGGTATTTTTTTTACAGAATGCTTTTATTTCACTCATATTAGTAGGATAACCCCACATAGGGACCGAAATAACAGCCTTTGTTTTTGAGGTTATTTTATTTTTGAGATCTTCAATGGAAATGTTAAATGAGTTTGAGGATTCACAATCTACAAAAACCGGTATTGCGCCAACTGCTAAAATTGGCAATGGCGTCATCACAGGCCCTAGGGGAGTCGTTATAACTTGATCACCCATTTCAACGCCAGCAGCTCTTAGTGCAATTTCTATGGCTGTAGTGCCATTTGTGACGGCTAGTGCATATTTAGTTTTAAAGTATTCGGCTAACCTGCTCTCATATTTTAAAATGATTGGGGCCATTCCTGACAGCTGATTTGATTTCAACACTTCTTTTATTTGGTCAAATTCATAATTATCAGTATTAACGTATTTATTTTCGAATATTTTCATTTTCAATTTCCAACTCTTTTTCCAAGATGTTTAAAATATGATATACGGGTATTAGGTTTTCCAGGCTAGATGCAAACTGTATTCCGTTTTTTACACAATTAAAAAACTCACTGAATTGATTGAAGTATCCTGTACGAGAATATCCGTTTGATAAAGGACTTGGATTCCAAACATCCTTCCATCGTTTAGGCTTATCGATAAGATTTGTAGATTTATTGTTGTCGAATATTTCAAATTCCCATAACGAATTAATTCTAATCACTATAGATTTGTCAGTAATAAGCTCAACCCGCCACATGAAATGAGGAGACATGTTTCCGGTAGTAAGGTTTGCAATGATTTGATCACCATTTGTGTTTGTCAAAAGAAAGTTACCACTGACAAATAAATTTCCATCTTTATTGATTGTTTTAATATCATATGCTCTAATATTCTCTCCATATTTGGTCATAAAACCAATTGGATGTATAGCTTGTGCAAGTAAAAACGATTTTACTGTTGACTTAAGCCCCCATAATGGTTTTTTAGGCTTATTCCCATAGTGAGAAACAGAAAGGTACTTTATCTTGCCGAAATCTTCTTTTTTGGATAATTTGTCAAAAAGATTTACTGTTTCGGCGTAATTAAAATTTAACCCAACCCCAGTTATTGCTTTACGTTTATTTGAACTTATAAGATCTTCTAACTCTTCAAGCGTAAAAGTAGGTGGCTTTTCTATGAAAATCGCAATTCCTTTTTCTAAAGCAAGCTTCGCTACTTTGTAGTGCACATCAGGATAACTAGCTACAATGATTGCATCGAGTTTCTCATTTTCGATCATTAATTTATAATCGCAGTAAGATTTGGCTCCATATTTTACTGCTGCTAAATCGGCTTTGCTTTTGTCTATATCACAAGTTGCTACAGTTGATATGGTAGTGATTTGTGCGAGGCTTGGAAGTATATTGTCCCAACTTTGCTCACCAATTCCTACAACAGCTACTTTTAACACTTTTTCAATCCTTTATTTTAAATAGTTTTTTACAAACCCTTTTACAGAATCAAAACAATCGAATGCAAGGATTTCATCTTTTGTTAACCACGCCACTTTTGATACTTCTTCAGCTCTTCCATTTAGCTCTGATTCCTCAGCTTCCATTGCATAAATAAAATCAACATGGATGTGTTCAATATCTTTACTGTTCTGGGGAATGATTTGATAAAGCACACTGTAAGGTCGTGGGATTTGGCAGTCAACTTCTCCTTTTAATCCAATATTGTGATCATCGCTAACTACACGAGCTTTTACCCCTGTTTCTTCAAGCACTTCCCTCAATGCAGTCTCATGAGGTAACTCATTTGGATCCATATGTCCTCCAGCAGGAAGCCATCTTTGGAGTTTATTATGAAAAATAACTAAAAGTTTTGTTCTTTCCGGATTTGTTACATAGCCTGTAGCTGTAAAATCTCGTCTAAGGTTTTTTGTTTTTTCTACCAACATATTATTCCCCTTAAATAAATTTTGTAATTATACGTAACCATACTATATGCTAAATGTGCCCAACCATGTTATTTATTTCCCATCATAAAAGATGGATATTAACAAAAGAATATACTTGCGTAAAGGCATGCTTTTAAAAAATAAAACATATTGCTTAAAGTATAATTCTCTGCGAGATAATACAATGTGAAATTATATATTATTAATCTATATATCATTTGATTTTAAACTAAAGTTTTTATGGAATTTAATTTTTGATTAATCATTGGAAGTAAAACTAAATTCTGTTTAATTTGTTTCCAGTTAAAAGTTTGAGGTGGGGCTATATTGTGGAACTATGCTTTCTAAAGCCTTGTTTGGCTCGGCCATCCATCTATTGTTGATTTACATTAAACCATTTTAAACTAAATGGGCAATTTTCTTGTCCTCAAAAAAATTGCCGGCCTATTTTTTAAAAAAATTGACGCTAGAATTTCTCAGAGGTAATATCAATCAAAACTGTATCAATATTGATTGATGTAAATTTAGTAGGAGATTGATGTGAAGGTAGGTTGTCATTCCGAAATAGATTGTTGTTCTAAGAATCAATCGCTAAAAAACTTGAAGCCCACGGTTGAATTTTTAAAAATAATAGCCGAAGAAAATAGGCTTAAGATTTTATGCATTCTCTTAAAACATGGTGAACAATGTGTTTGCAATATATGGCAATATCTTGAGCTTCCTCAAAATTTAACGTCGCACCATCTTAAAGCCTTAAAGGATTTTGGGTTGCTTAAATCACGAAAAGAAGGCCTAAATGTTTTTTATTCAGTTGATTATCAATTTATGAAAAAATACAAAGAATTGTTAGATTGTATGTTAACAAAAAAAGATAATAAGTAGGGGGAGTGATGAGCATTTTTTATCTAGTTCAATGCTTTGCGGATTGGTTTACTTACAGCATATTTTCGATATCTAAAGGCACTGTCTTGGCTGATGCCGTAAACTTTTTTATTTTTGATACAATAAAAATTCTTATTCTTTTAACGGTTATTATTTTTATTGTATCGGTTATTCGGTTGTTCATACCGGCAGAAAAAATACGATCCATTCTTTCTCATAAATATCAAATAACCGGCAATCTTATGGCAGCAGCTTTTGGAATAATTACTCCATTTTGTACGTGTAGCGCCCTTCCTCTTTTTTTAGGTTTTATTGAGGCTGGGGTTCCCATAGGCGTAACATTTTCGTTCCTGATTGCATCTCCGATGATTAATGAAGTAGCAATTGTTCTACTGCTCGGATTATTTGGATGGAAGACTACTTTTATATATATTGCCAGTGGTTATATGATTGCTGTTATAGCTGGGTTTGTCATAGGAAAGTTAAATGTTCAACATCTCATTGAAAAATTTGATGTTAGCAACCGTAATACTTCTTTGGTGCCTATGCAATTAACTTGGCCTCAACGAATACAATCTGCAAAAGATTATACGAGTGAAACGCTTGTTAAGATTTTGCCATACATTGTGATTGGTATTGGTGTGGGGGCCTGGATACATGGCTATGTGCCAACAGAATTTATTGCCCGCTATGCCGGAGGCAATTCATGGTACTCCGTCCTTGTTGCAACTCTCGTTGGTATCCCCCTTTATTCGAATGCTGCAGGCGTTATGCCGCTTGTCTCTGTTCTTACCCAAAAAGGTGTTGCCATTGGCACAACACTTGCTTTTATGATGGCCGTAACAGGGCTTTCTCTTCCAGAATTTTTGATACTTAAAAAAATCATGAAAACCAAGCTTCTTATCATTTTTGCAACAGTCGTTGGCTTGGGAATTTTATTTACCGGATACATGTTTAATTGGTTGCTTTACTAAGGAGTACTATGGAAAATTCACTTATTTAGACAGGCAAGTCTAAAATTTGTTGCACATAAAAAATAAGGTACGTGGGGTAGTTTTTAAAGCAGATGCAAATTTCGTTGGGCAGGGCGGAGCGATTGGCTTTCGTCCTGCCCATATTGTTGCATGTATAACTTGTACGTGAATCTATTTAGAGGCTTGACTATGTATTAAAAGTTAGTATTCTAATCATTAGAATGCTAACCAAAGACGTTTTAAAATGCAAAAAGAGGTTTTTAGAATGAAAAAAAATGAAATTGAATATCCGTTTCAATTTTACTTTAGATCTATTTTTCATAATATCAAACGATCTATCGATGCGTATTTGAAGCCCTATGAACTTAGCAGTCAACAGGCTCGAATTCTTGGATTTATCTACGAAAACCAAAAAAATGGAGTTCGTCTTTGTCAGACAGACGTTGAAGCTTTGATGGGCATAACGGGAGCGTCGGTTACAAGCCTATTGCAGGGGCTTGAAAAAAAAGGCTTTATTCGGCGTATTACATCTAGCACAGATGAACGAACAAAGGAATTAACCCTTGCTCCAAAAGGGGAAGAGCTCATCAATAAATTCATTGCGATTTTTAATGAAACTGAAAAGAAGATAATTCAAGGGATGACCGATGAACAAAAAGATTCCTACTTGCGTCTTCTTCAGTTGATTAACGAAAAATTTGAAATGTGATTTTTTTTGATTATATAGTTAGAATTCTAATTATTAGAATTCTAACTATGTTTAATTATAAAATAAAAAGAATGTTGGCTTACTGTTTTGTTACAAATAAGAAACTATTTAATAATCTTTTAAACTACATCAAAGGAATTTTATGCGTTTATTACGAAATCCTATAGTAATTGTATTTCTTCTTGCCGGCATGAGCGTTGGTGCATACTTTTATATAAAAAATAAAAGCTCAAACAATATGGTTAATCCAATTCGAACCGAACAACCAACCAAGCAGGATCTTTCTCAAGTTGTAAATGCTTCCGGAAAACTTAAAGCCGTCGTTCAAATAACTGTTGGCAGCTTAGTAGCAGGACGTGTTGTAAAAATTCTTGCTCAAGACAATGATATTGTCAAAAAGGATCAGTTACTGGTCGTTCTTGATGATGGGGTTGGCGACAGCGAGGTGAAAAAAACGACTGCAGATCTTGCTGAAGCACGTGCAAATTTGGATTTTCAAGAGAAATTTTATCGCAGGCAAAAAGCTCTTTTCTCATTGGGACAAATTTCTCAAAATACTTTTGACTCTGTTACTCAGGCCTACAAGACGACTAAGGCTCGTGTAGAAAAACTTAATGCAGCGCTCGAGCTCAATAAAAAACAGTACGAAAATCTATTTGTTCGGGCACCGGAAGATAGCATTGTTATTTCAAAAATGGTTGATCTTGGACAAATGGTTACAGCGCAATTTCAAGCTACAGCCCTTTATACACTTGCGGCAAATTTGCATGAAATGGAAGCTCATATTGATATTGACGAGGCAGATATTGGGTTAGTAAAGAGTGGGCAAGCAGCAACTTTTAGCGTAGATGCTTTTCCTAAGATGAAATTTACCGCTAAGGTCAAATATATCAGATATTTGGCCAACATCGTTGATAACGTTGTTACATATGATACGGTACTTGATGTTGCAAATCCGGATCTTAAACTTCGCCCAGGCATGACGGTTAACGTTGATATTAATGTGGCTGGAAGCGAGGAAGCCATTACCGTTCCCAATAAAGCGCTTCGCATTGATCCTGTGCATGTTGAAAATGCTGCACAAGTATTAGACTTGGCAGTTGTAAAAACAGAAAATTCATCCAACGCTACTCAGGCTGATCTATCAGATAAAGACTATCTTTGGGTCATGAAAGATGCAAAAACTATTGCACAAGTTGAAGTAAAGCTTGGGGCAACAGACGGAAGGAATACCGAAGTTACATCAGGTATTACACTTAACGATCAAATTGCTGTCGAAGTAGATGATGTTAAACGCGAAAACTTACTACTTAAAGGGATTTTTGGAAAACCTTCAGGCGGATTGGGTAATTAATCATGCTTATAGTTGCAAAAGATCTCATCAAAATCTTCAAGATGGGTGATAACGATTTAAAAATCCTTAAAGGTGTTAGTTTAACCATAGATAAAGGTGAGTTTGTGGCTATAACCGGTTTTTCAGGTTCTGGAAAATCCACGCTCATGCACCTGCTTGGTTGTTTGGATGTGCCAACATCGGGATCATACATTCTTGATGGAATTAACGTATCAACAGCAGACAGCGATGATCTTGCTCGAATACGTAACCAAAAAATTGGGTTTGTTTTTCAAAAGTTTCATCTTCTTCCCGATCTGACTGCCCTTGATAATGTTGCATTGCCTCAACTTTATGCAGGCGTTAAGGAAGAGGAAGCACGTGAGACGGCTGCAAAACTTTTGGAGCTTGTTAATTTGTCAACCCGCATGGATCATTATCCTCATCAACTATCTGGTGGCCAGCAACAGCGTGTTGCAGTGGCGCGATCACTTATCAACAACCCGTCAATCATATTAGCCGATGAGCCAACCGGTAATTTAGATACAGCAACCGGTAATACCATTCTTGAAGTATTTAAAAAATTAAATACTGATAAAGGGGTTACCATTATTATTGTGACGCACGAGCCAAGTATTGCTGCAAAAACTAAACGTATCATAGAACTCGTTGACGGTAATATTATTTCAGACAGAGCTGGAGCACTATGAACTTTTATCAACTTTTTACTTCTGCATTCCGATCACTTAGGAAGCACAAAGTACGTTCTTTTTTAACTACGTTGGGTATCATTATAGGTGTTATCTCAATTATTGCTGTTATGTCAATTGGTGAAGGAGCCAAGTCACGTGTTAATCAAACCATAGAAAAACTCGGAAGCAACTTCATTATTGTACTGGGTTCTTCGCCCAAGCATGTGGGGCAACGTGGTGGATTGGCTCTTACCCTCAAAGAAGCTGATTTGAAAGCCATAATGTTTGAATGCAATGATATTGCTTTCATATCCCCAGCGGTTATGCAACCAATAAAAGCGGTATCTGAAAAATCCAATTGGCAAACAGTAATAGCTGGTGTAAATCAAGATTACATAACTATTAGAAACTGGAATCTAAAATCGGGTGAGTTTTTTACTAAAGACGATACAAACGCGGGGCGCAGATTAGCAGTTCTAGGTACAACAGTTTCACGTGAGCTTTTTGGTACAGAAAATCCGATTGGGAAAATGATTCGCATTAAAAAATTGCCATTCAAAGTTATTGGCATATTGTCCGAACAGGGTAAATCTCCTGATGGGCGAGATCAAGACGATATAATACTATCTCCTTTAGTTGCAGTACAACGTAAACTTATGGGTAAGACTACGTATGCAGCCTTTTTGCTTTCAACAAAAACTAAAGAGCGGATGGATGCAACAGCTTCGATTATTCGTTCTATTTTGCGTCAAAAACATCAGTTAGGGCCTAAGGATGATGATGATTTTACGTTTTTTACTCAGAATGATATTGCTCAAGCTTCAGATGCAGCTTCAAGTGTTCTTAATCTTCTTCTTTTAATAATAGCTTCAATATCCCTTATTGTTGGTGGTATTGGCATTATGAATATAATGCTGGTGAGTGTAACGGAGCGTACCAAAGAAATTGGAATTCGTATGGCGTTGGGTGCCACAAGGAGAGCTATACTTATACAATTTGTCTTAGAGGCTGTAACGATTTGTCTTGCCGGTGGGTTGTTGGGAGCATTGCTCGGGATTGGGATCTCAAAAATCATAGGAATTGTTCTCGGTTGGCCAATTTTTATATCAAAAACAGCTATCACGCTTTCTTTGAGTTCGTCGGCGCTGATAGGACTATTTTTTGGGTATTATCCTGCGTATAAAGCTTCGCAACTCAATCCGGTTGAAGCATTACTCGATAAATAAACATGATTATAAACATAAAATTAAACTTTCTTAGGGGCATACAAATGAAAATAATTTTTCTCATTTTGCTATTCTTTAGTTGCTTTGATCTTCAAGCAAAAATAAATAAAAACCTTCCTTCGGTTAAGCCACAAAATTTATCTGAAATAAAGTTTAAAATTGTATCTCAAGATGAAGTTGAGCTGCGTAATGTTCCTCTTATCGAAAAAACAACATTAAACATGCAGGAGGCTGTTCAAATTGCATTGCAAAACAAACCTGATTTGAAATCTTATCAATATGCAATTGAGGAGGGACGAATGCGTAGTAAACAGGCACTTTCAGGTTATATTCCAACTATTTCAATGACCGGAAACGTTTCTCAAACGAGGGGCCAAAGTAATCCGACTTCAAATGTGGATTTTTTAGTTCAACAACTGGTTATAAATTTTGCAGGACCAATTGAGCAGTATAAAAGAGCAAAAAAAGTTAAAGAAGTTGTCGAATATCAAAATGAAATAGACAAAAAAAATATAAGACATGAAGTAGAAAAAGCATTTTTAGAATGTTGGAAAGTTCAGCAACAGAATACGGTAATAAAATCTTTTAAAAAATCGACTGATTCCAGCTATAAAAAAACTGAATATGCAAATAATCTGGATCTGATAGATAAAAATGATTGGTTAAAGGCAATCGCAGATAATGCTCAAAGTCTCTCTATGATTGATAATTATTACGAAGGAGTAATGATATCTCAGAAGAAACTTGAATTTTTTATGGGACAACCTGTAGACCTTGAAATTACAGGTGTAAAAGAGATCAGTAGTAGATATGTAAATAACAAGTTTCATAAAGTTAAATTAAATCTTGTATGGGGCGATAAAAATCAAGATTTATCTGAAAAACCAATTGATTATTACTATGATATTGCAATAAAAAACAGAGACGAATTAAAAAGATCTGATAAAACAATAGCAATTGCAAAAGATGACGTAAGGCTGGCCCGAGGTTCCAGACTACCCGTAATGAATGTTTCTCTTGCAGGTGGAACATGGAAATCATTTGGAGATCCTACGCAAGAAATGGTTCCCGCAAAAACTAGACAAAACTATCAAACAGTTAGTGCAAATTTTAGCTGGCCAATTTTTGATGGATTGCAAAGTTATTATCAAGAAAGTTTATCGCATGCAACAATGCTCAAAGAGGTATTAAATAAAGAGCAGGCGGTTCAAGCGATAAAATTTGATGTTGAAAGAGCATATTTTGCTTACATTCAATCCCAGGCAAAATTTAAAGCAAAAAACTTAGATTTAACCCGTGCAAAAAATGAGCTTGCTCTAAAAAAACAACAATACAAAATTGGAATAATATCTAAAGTTGAGCTTGATTCGGCTCAAACAGATTGGGATAAATCTAACTTTTCTTGGCTTGATAGTAAAATTGATTTAGAATCTAAAAAAATAGACTTATTATTTGTCTGCGGATACGGAGAGATTGGGAATTAAAGGGTAGTTGAGATAAATACATTGCTGCATTATGCTTAACGGTGTATAACCAACAAAAACTGTATTAAAGCACGCTGTGGCTAAACATATACGAAAAAAACAACCTATTTTTTGCCAAAAAATAATAATACAAGGAACGGTATTGCCATTATTGATCAAAATAGTAGAAGCTGGCGTGAAGCTAATGCACAAAAGAGCTTAGTTTACATAAATGATCCCATTGATCAAACATCAATTTCGGGTGTTATAAACATGTTAAAATAAGATGACAAAAGATATGTAAGCATGCGCAAGAACTGGTTTTTACGCATGCTTGGTTTGTAAAAATAATATCCATAACTTTCCGTGCTTATTAGGATAAATGGGTATCACGGGTGGTTTTTTGGGATTCATATTAAATTTGCAAGTAATTTATATAATTATTTGGTGTTAATTTGATTTAGCTATGTATTTTTTATAGGATACTAATATGTCGTTTATAGTGCAAATATTCTAAACGGCCATCAAGA
>AMWB02033256.1_pt1 | contig 27056 bp, 18 predicted proteins | sample 200311 | NCBI WGS metagenome assembly AMWB02 (sample SAMN02737377, study PRJNA173069) | bioreactor metagenome | biome: anode biofilm in microbial fuel cells | place: USA: California | collected 2010-12-16 | reverse complement strand
CCGCCGAACCGAAATAGAGGGTGCCGTCGGCGCCGACGGCCGGAGATGTGGTAATGCCGCCCGCGGCGGCGAATTGCCATTTTTCCGTTCCGTCCCGGTTCAGCGCATAGAGCCGGCTGTCGTTCGACCCGATATAGATGGTTCCGTCTCCGCGAAGGGCGGCCGGGCCTTCGAAACGGGTTCCCCGTTGAAATCGCCACACGACGCCGCCCTCCTCGGCCTGCCCGAGAGGCGCTTCCAGCAGGCAGGCCGAAAATACGACGAGCACGGCCAGACAGCCGGTTATTTTTTTGATCATTGGTTTATCCATCGCATTGTCCTTTCGGTCAAGCCGGTAACCCAGAATGACCCGGCTGCGGTCAGTATGCCAGGCGTCCGAGGGATTTGAGGATCAGGGTGAAGCCCATGGCGAACATACCCATCAGCCCCATGCCGCAGGAAAATCCCGCCAGGAGGACCGGTGCGTATTGGCGCCACATGGCACCGTATCGCTTCAGAAAGAAGAACCGTCCGAGAAACGCGCCCAGAACCTCCAGGATCAGGCCGTGGGGGGTGCTCTGGCCCAGTCCCCGCACGACGCCGTAGATCAGCATGACCGGAAGCCCGAAGAGCGCCAGCACCATGTAGGTCACCACCCCGAATCCCATTCCGAGTACCACGACGACGGCGCTCAAGGCCTGAAAAAAAGCCGAGTTTCCCTCCAGGGTCGAGGTCTGCATCAGCAGTGTGTTCAGGGCCTGAAGGTGCCACAGTTCCTGGGCGTAGGGATAATTGCTCGAGGGGATGGGCGCCAGCTGCCAGATGAACTGGGAAAAAAGAAGGCTCGATATCATGACGACCGGAAAGACGACGATTTCGGCCTTGATGATGCCCCGGATGCTGGTGCCGGTGAGTTCGATCTCGCGGAAGTCCACGGTGGCCTTGCCGTAGTTGTGGATGGGGATGGGGGCGTACCAGATTTCGATGCCCTGATAGCCGAAATATTTGGCCCCGGCGATGAAGCTTGCCTCCCGGATCAGCGGCAGGCTGACGAACTGTCCGGCGATGCCCTCCATCCGCGCGGTGATGTACGAGACGACCGGCGTATAGAAAAAGCCGTAGATGATGAAAAAAATCCAGGGAAAATTGGGAACCAGCCAGACACAGAGCAGCACGTAGGAAATGGTCGAAAAAACGTAGATGCCGATCGAGATCCAGAAGTTGAAGTCGCCCCGGCCCGGCGGCGGATGAAAAAGATCTTTGAAACTGCCCCGCGACCCGCGGTTTTTCTTCTGGAAGGATCGGATGACGTGCCAGATGCCGATGGCGGCGATGGAAAGTCCCAGGCCGATGCCGAAGCTCATGTAAAAATCGAAATTGTTGGCAAAGACCGTGTCGACGGTCTCCATGCCGGGATGCCAGCGTGTCAGGATGCCGTATTTGTAGAGAAAGGGGTTGGCCGCCACGGTGATGACGAGCCCGACCAGCCCGCCGATGACGGCCCAGAAGGGCAGGACCATCCCGATGAAGATGAGGCCGATATCGAGCTGGATGCCGGTGGCCACCGCGGGCAGGATGTCTTCGGTGTGGCGGGTCAGCTCCACCCAGGGAATCGGAATCAGGCGGATCGATTCGGTGAAGAGGAGCCCCGATACCGTCGGCAGCAGCACATAGATCGCACCGAAGGCCAGCCCGATCACCCCGCCGATCGAAAAAACCCGCCATTTCCAGCTTTTCTGTTTGTCCTCGGTCGATTCGGCCAGCGCCATGGTGCCAAGGGCGCCGACGGGAGCCATCGGGAAGGGCAGCTTTTCAACGTCGGAGGTGATCCGGTAGAGGGCGTAGCCGAGGCCGAAATGATCGACGCGCTGGATGATCTGGGAGCCGATCAGAAGGAGGATGGGGACCAGCCAGTCCCGATGAAAAAAGGTCCGTTCGATCATGGACATGGAATCGGGCGCCGGCGCGACCCAGGCGGGGATGAATTCCGTTAGTCCCAGCATTCGGGCGGCGTCGGACTGAACGAGATACTGGTTCCACAACAGCCCCTGAAAAGGAGAGGCAAGGGCGGCGCCGGCCATGTAATAGAGCAGGAAGATTTCCTGCTGTTTGAGTTCGGTGTATGAACGCTTGGCGATTTCGGCGAACAGGATAATGGTCACCCACCGGGCGGCCGGACCGATGCCGGTGCCGATGACGAGCTGCAGGTAGATGCTTCCCGGCATCATGAGGAAGCCGATGAAAACGGCGCCCACGATGGTTTTCCAGTCGAAGCCCTCTTCGAAGTGGGTCGGCTGTGGAAGGAGATCGCGGTATTCCTGGAGTTCCTTGTCTTCGTACATCAGGTCTGTGCGTCGAATGTCATGGATTTACATCATTCGCAAGCGAGCGGTGCGTCGTTCTTGCGGTCATCTTCTGCCGGCGGCCTGATCCCGCAAGGGTGTTGCAGGATCGTTCATGGTTGACGGCGGGAGGTTCAATCGGGCAGCACCTGATAACTCGCGTCGCCGAAAAGGCCGATGGCGGCCCACGTGCCGCCCATCAGAAAATCGCCGATGATGAGGCCGATAAAAAAATACCGGAACTGTTTGAAAAGCACCACCCCGCCGTAGCGCATGCAGAGCGTATTGGACAGCCACCCGATAAAAAAGCTGATCCAGAGGATCCGCATGGCTGAACTGTAGGTGGTCAGATATCCGATCGGGTGGATCGGCCACCAGTAGAACCGGTGATAGCAGATCACCAGAACCAGCATGACGACCGCGCCGACCGTCGAGAAGATCCTTACCCAGCCGGGATTTTGCCAGGGGGTATCGATCAGCCGCTGGACGTTTTCATAGACGGCGGTGGTGGTCTGAACGGACCAGTCCATCTGGAGCTCTCTCGCTCCGAATTTATAGCACAGGGCCAGCATGGCGACAAAGGAAACAATGACCGCCAGAACAAGGGTGATCAGCATGGCGCCGAAGATCATCCGGCGGTTTCCCGCCCGCTGCGTCAGGCTGCTGGAATGCACGAGAGAGGGCATGAGGGCTTCCCGGAGATCGACAAAAAGAACCTTTTGCATCACCGCCGACCCGAGAAGGCCGAGGTGGGTGAAGAATTTGGGACCGAACAGGGCAAGAAGACCGTCGATCGGTGCTACGGTGAGGGTGAAGTAGGCGATGCCCCCCTGGCAGATGACACGGCTCGCCACCAGCATGATCATGAAGAATGCACCGACGACCAGGACCGAGACCAGCAGCGGCATGCCAAAATACCAACACCAGAAAATGATCGCCGACACGCCGGCGCCGCCGCCCCAGAAGGCGGTGCGGACCGAAAACCATTCCGTCACGGGCGTGGGTGTCGGCTCTCGTCCGAAGGCCTGGCGGATGATATCCCGCAAGTGGTACCTGGACAGCCACAGAATGAAAAGGAAAAAAACGCCGTAGGCGCCGATCATCTGGGTTTCTTCAGGGCGGGTGAGGGTCGGGCCGAAGGTGATGCCCAAAGCCGCATCCGGGATGTTGTATCCGAGCAGGGTCAAAAGCCCCAGGAGCAGGCCGCCCGCGATGTAAAAAAACCAGAATGCAAAGGAGATCTGCCGGGAGGTGAGAAATGCGAAACCGATGAATGCCGGATAGATATAGATTTTGAGTTTCTGGAAACCTGAAAAAAGGCCGTATTTGGGAAAATAGGGACCGGCCAGAATCAGGGTGGGGATCTGGGGAAATTCGGGAAAATAGAAATTCAGGCCGTTGATCGTGTGGAGAAAAAGGGGAACGAGCAGGCCGGTCAGCAGAAAACGGTTCCCGAAAAAACGACCGAGCGCATCTTCATCGAGCGCCTCTTCCATGATTTGCGGCACCCTGAGCAGAGGAAGGTTCATCCGCTCGTTATAAATCCATTGCCGGCTGAAGAGATTGACCAGGCAGATCATGACGCCGTAGCACAGCAGGATAAACACTCCCCATACCCAGAGGGGTCCGATCCAGGCATGCCAGGGAATGTTGGTCAGCAGTTCCCACCACCCCATGCGCCGCCCCCCGGCCAGGCCGTTGTAGAGTTGCTCGATGGATGTTGGATCATGGGGATACCAGGCGCCGGGGAGGAGTGGCTGGAGCGCGTCTTTCCAGGCGTTGCCCACGGTGGCGAAATGGTAGGGGGCGGTCAGGTTGATGAAAAAGGTCCGGACGAGGCCGGTGAACGCAATGCCCGACGCCAGGAGCATCAGCATCCAGACGATCAGAAGCTCCTTTCCCGTGAAAAAGGCGCGCCTGAAAAATTTTCCCGCAAGAGCGGTGAGCAGCGTCAGCCAGACCAGGATGAAAAAAGGCGCCAGGGGAAAGTGACCGCCGCCCAGAGGCGTCGCCTGTTTGTAGGCATTGTTGTAGGGGGTGAGAACGCACATTCCCACCGCAAGGAGAATTCCCAGGATAAGAGCCCGAAGCCGGATAATATCGTGATCGTGTCGGGGGGTGCGCATCGATGCCGTTGAATGAGAATTTAAAACTGAAGGTTGATCGGGTCCGTAATTTTTCTATGAATGTCTATAGCATCTTATACCTGAAACGAAAACATAATTTATCCCGGAAGAATCCTTCGGATCTCTTGCCGGGAATAAAAAAAGGCAATGATCGCAGCGGTCCACGTGATGCCGCAGATCCCCCACCAGATTGCCGGAAGACCGAAATCGTGGATGCGGGTCAGAAAATAGAAAACGGCGAACGGCGCGGCGATCTGGCGGAACAGGCCGATGACCACCGCGAACATGGGCCGTTTTACCCCCTGCAGGGCGGCGACCGAGACAAACAGGACGACGTAGGCCGCAAGCACGAGGGCTTCGATTTTGAGGTAGGTCGCACCGACGGCGATCACGGCGGGGTCTTTGGAAAAGAATGACATGACGTGTTTTGAAAGAAGGAATACGAGGCATCCGCCGCCCGCGGCCATGGCGACGCCGTAGATCATGCATGTCTGAAGAATTTCCAGGATACGGTCATATTGTCGCGCGCCGTGGTTCTGGGCGATCAGGGTCAGGGTGGCCGTATTGAGGCCGATGGCGGGCAGCAGAACGATCTGTTCGACGCGCATGCCCACGCCGTAGGCGGCCACCGCGGCCTTGCCGAAGCCGCTGATGAAATAGGTGATGACAAAAACGCCGATGGCGATGGTCATGACGTTTAAGCTGGCCGGAAACCCCTGCCGCGCGATCTCGAGAAACGGCGCGGCGCGCGGGATGAACTCCCTGAAATCGCCGCCGTTCAGCAGACCGCTCCTGCGCACGTGGATTCCCAGGTAGACGCATCCGATCAGCTGCACGAAAACGGTGGCCAGGGCGACGCCTTTGACCCCCATCGCCGGGATTCCCCATCCGCCGAAGATAAACCAGGGGTCCAGCAGAACGTTGAGACAGAATCCGATGATGAGAAAATTGCGGTAGATGCGGGTGTTTCCCATGGCGTTCAGGACGGCGTTCAGCATAAAGACCAGCATGAAGAAGATGGTCCCTTTGAACAGGACGTTCATGTAGGTCAGGCAGATGGAAAGATAGGCCTCGTCAGCGCCCAGGATCCGGAAGAGAGAGGGGGCCGCGGCCATTCCCAGAAACGCGAGAACGACCGACGTCAGGGCGCCGAAGGTGATCCCCTGGCAGGCGTACAGACGGGCTTCGTTTTTCTGGTCGGCGCCAAGGGCGTTGCCGATCAGCGCCGTGGCGCCGGTGGAAATGCCGCTGCCGACGGAGATGATGATGAAAAAGACCGGCAGGGAAAGCGACATCGCCGCCAGGGCCGTCGTCGAGATGAGGCCTCCGAAATAGGTGTCCACCACATTGTACATGGTGTTGAAAAACAGACCGATGCTGACGGGGATGGTGATTCTCCGGATCAGTTGGGGTATGGGGGCCGTGGTAAGATCGTTTGAATGATGTTTCATGGTGTCGGATGCGGTCGCGCGGTTGCCGCGCGGCGGCGGGGCGTTCGGGATGACGGCGCAAACCACCGGCGCCGGGATGATGTCGTTCGCGAATGGACACGCTATTCAGGCATCAGGCTGAAGGATGGGCGGCGCTTTCACCCATCCTCCCATCTCTATGCCCGCATGGGAAGGGCTGTTATGATGATTTTCCGCCGATGGTGTTGAGCCCCGGATGATCTACAGGAGGATCTGGATCTTTGCGTCGGCTTTCACCTTTTCGATATATGCATTGACGCGTTCGATCATTTTCTCCTTTTTCAGATGATCCTCGATCTTGGTCTTGACATCTTCGTACTTGGCGGTCGATTCCGGTTTCTTGTCCATGACCTGGATCAGATGATAACCGAACCGGGTCTCCACGATGTCGCTCACCTCATCTTTCTTCAACGAGAAGGCGGCATCCTCGAAGGGTTTAACCATCTGGCCGCGTGAAAAATAGCCCAGATCACCGCCGTTGCTGTTGCTGGGCCCTTCGGAATATTGTTTGGCCAGGTCTTCGAACTTTTCACCTTTCTTGAGCTTCGCCTGAATCTCTTCGATTTTTTTGCGGGCCTTGGCCTTGTCTTCGTCGCTTGCGGTTTCATCGGCCTTGATCAGAATGTGGCGCGCCTTGACCTGCTCGGGCGTCTTGAAGAGTTCCGGATGGGTATCATAGAACTCCTTGCTCTGCGCATCGGTCACCTTGATGTCGGGTGTGATTTTCGATTCGATGAGCTTCTGGATCACCAGGCTCTGCGCGATGTTGGCCCTCAAGTCGGCTTCGGTGGTGTTCATCATTTCGAGGGCTTTTTGGTATTCCGCATCCCCGGGAAAATTCTTTTTCATCTTGTCGAGCTGGGCATTCACCGCCGCGTCGTCGATCTTGATGCCGTTTTTCAGCGCATCCTGGTACAGAAGTTCCCGGTCGACCATATTATTGAGAACGTTGCTCCGGAGCTTTTCGCGCTGCTCTTCGCCGATCTGCTGTCCCTGGCTGTTGAGGCGGTGGGTGACGAGGGTAAGCTCCCGGTTCAGGGCTTCACGGCTGATCTCCTTACCGTTGACGATCGCGACGACGGGGTTTTCAGCCTTGGTATCGGTTTTGGCCTTTTCAGGCGCGGCTGTTTCGGTTTTTGCGGCGGGCTTTGTTTCAGCCTTTTTGGCGGCATCCTTGGCGCTTGCCTCAAATGTGGAAATTCCCATTATCAGGGCGGTGCCGACGAGAAGCGTTGGTATGAATCTTATGAATTTATTGAACAGTTTCATTAATATGTCCCTTTCAGGCGAAAAATAGTAGACGTTTGTGTTGTCATGTCGGCGGGCAGACACGATGTCGGATTCCGTGATGCGGAAAGATGCGGGCCGCGCACGGCGCGTAAATATAAACCTCAGCACTTTAAGCCCTGTTCCGGAATCTTTCAAGGAAAATCTTAAAAATCTTGACCGCTTCGGCTCTCGACCCCCACCCTTGCACCGGCGGCAAATTGTTCCCGGACAGTGTCGTCGAGAGACCGCCAGATCAGAAGCTGTTTACGCAGGGCATTGATAAAAGCCTTGTTGATGCGTTTCCATGCATTCGCTTCGCCGGTTTCCCGAACCATGAACATGTGAATTTCAAGGAAGCTTTCATTTTCCTCGGAAGGGCAGAAGACCACCTGCACCTGCTGCATGATGCCGAAATCAAACGGCGCCAGCCAGACGCGGGCTTTCAGCTGGAGGCATGCCCGGCCGCCTCCTAGGGCGGTGCTGCCGGGCACCGGCTCGGCGATGATCTCGTCGGTGGAAAAAATACCGTGGGACACGTCCTGATGGCCTCTGAAATAGGCGACCAGAAATCCCGCGATGCTGTCGTGTTCATGGTACTTCACGAGAAAGGGCAGCGATATCTCGATCTTGTTGTCGTTGACCGACGGCAGGGACCAGGAACGGTTGACGTCCGGAATGGCGATATTGGCCGCCACGCGGGAGGGATAAATAACCGAGACGAGAACGACCATGATGACCAGAATCATGGAGGCGACGCCCGCCAGGGAGGAATAGTTGACCGTGATGCCCGACCAGAGCGCGGTGCCGGCAAACAGGCTGGCAGAAACCTGCGCCGCGACATATCCCATGACAACGCTTAAAACGGCAAAGGCCAGGGCCTCGGCGATGAACAGGAACGAGACATGGGAAGGCGCCAGGCCCACCGAGGTATAGATGGCGATTTCCCGTTTTCGCTCATAGACGCTGCCGATCATCGTGTTCAAGACGATGAGGATCGAGATGACAAGCGGAATCAGGATATTGGGAACGCCGCTGTAATCGAGGGTGTCGCTGGCCTGATAGACGAAGACGCCGTCGGGCTCGCCGCTGAACAGGGTCAGCCCGAAGCGGTCCGAGAGCCGGTGCGCCTCTTCGGGAATGGCCGAACGATCCCTCAGGCGCACGGCGACACCCTTGAGGTGCCCCCCCCGAGCCAGCAGAAGCCGGGACGGCACGATGATCGTCAGATTGGCCGGGGTATGTTGATACCGGCTTTGAAAAGACTGAATATCCTCGCCGGATTCCACGGCGTCCATTTCGACCTCGGTCATCTCGGTGGTCACCTCGGCGGGAAAGGTGACCGGCGTCAAAATCTCGCCGTCGAGGTCCGGGTGCTCGTCCAGTTTTTCCGATGACAGGATGCCCGCCACGCGGAAGGGAACGCCCCATATCTCCACCTCGACGCCGCCAAAAACCCCAGGGGCGAGATCCGGCCGGATGCCTAAGCGCCGGGCGATCCGGTCGGGCAGGAGGACGGCCCGCTCGTCATCATTTGCAAACCATCGACCGGCGGTCAGGACCTGGTCGAGGCCGGTGACCGCGGGCTCCCGGTGCGAAAGCCCCATCATGCCGCGGGCGTCGAAGGTGTTTGCCCGGTATCGAATGGGAATGGGGATCGTGCGGGTTTTGTCGACATCCTCCAGAAAAATACGGGGAGCCGTCACGGCCGTGTCGGGAAAGGCGTTGGTCAGGATGTCGAGCGCTTCGGGCGGCAGATCCCCCCAGTTGAAGTTTTTGATCAGAAATCCCATGTACGGAGCGGTCTTCTGGATCATGAGCCGGGAATGGCGGCGGTTCGACTTGACGGCGGTGAAGCTCATGATGGTGAAGGTCAGGATGATCAGGGTCGCGCATGTCAAGGCGGTGCGGATGCGCCGGCGCTTCAGGTTACTGACCCCCAGGAAGAAGGCGGCCGTGAATGCCTTCCACCGGCTGATCTCCTCTGCCCGCATCTCTTTCGCGCGTCGCTGCAGCAGGACCATCTCCTGTTCGAACCGAAAGAAGATGATGAGGGTCACCATCAGGGAGAGCCCCATGATGAAGAAGGCAAGAATGACCACCGTGGGACTGTAGGCCAGCTGAAACGCGGGATGCACCTGGTAGATGACGACGATGAGCAGCATGAGGATCACGAGAAAGGCGACGATCCTCTTGTGGATGTTTCTGAACGCGAACAGAAGCCGCTCGGCGCAGAAGGCGAACGGCACGAAGAGGGCGATATAGAAAAGAACGCCGAAAAGGACATCCTTCTGGGTGGATTCCACCTGGGTGTAGACCCGGTCGGCCAGTGCCCATGACGTCATGGCGGCTTCGGTGAAGCGGTCGTATTCGAGATTCTCGAGGGCGGCGGAGGCCCGCTGCAGTGCATTGACGCCCTCCTGCCGGAGCATGTCGATTTTGCGGTCTTGGATGCCGTGGGTCTCGAGGTTTTTGATGCGGGGAGAGAGGAGCGCCCACATGTCGCGCGCGACCTTGAAATCGGTGTAGGTGAGGGCCGGCCAGTCGTCGATGCGGTATCCCGTCCCCTGGGGGTTTTCACGGTCGGCGTTGAGCAGGATCATTTTCTTGTTCAGGACCGAATCCGAAAGGGTCAACTTGAGATAGGATCCCGGCTCCAGATAGATGGAGGCGATGGTGGAGGTTCGGGTATCGATCCGGCTGTACCAGTATCGGAGGGGTGGGGCTTCCCGTTTGCCGTCGATGAGCTGGATTTTGGTCATGTACCTGAAATTGCGGGGTTCCAGGAGGTTGAACAGGGTCGTCTGCCGGGCGGAGAACATCACGAGGTCGGTCTCCATGTTCTGCCGCTGCATCTTGACGCGGTAGGCCGCTTTTCCCGTCTGGTTCTTGTCGATGGCCCAGACGACGTCGCCCGTGTCGGGGTCGAAGCGGTACCCTTCGATGATGACCTTTTCGAGCATCAATTTTTTGTCGGCGACGCCTTTGAGGCGAAAGATGCCCTGCGCATCGGTCATGACATGATGCCGGCCGTTGCCCTGGAAGGCCAGAATCATCGTGCCGTCAGCCGTCTGATCGGGAAAGAGCTCACCGTGGCGGAGCAGCTTGGCCCGGCCGGTAACGGCGGCGAAGCCGTCCCGGGGAAGTTCCGCCGTGTAGGTTTCGGGTGCCCGGGCCATGGCATCGATCAGATGGATGACGCGCCGGACCTGGTCGGTCGCATACCTCAGGTCGACGGCAGGAGGAAGGTCATGGGGCGTTCCCCAGAGCGGCCTGGCATCGTTGACGGTGGCCAGGGTCAGACCCAGATATCCGGCGAGGGCCGCCACCTCGCCGCCCAGCGGCGGCCGGTCCGCGAAATAGCTCTGCCACGATCTGAGGGCGCTCGGCCGCAGGGTGTCCCAGTACTTCACCATCTCCCCTCCCGGGGAACTCCCCGGGCCGGCGGCGGACCGCTGCAGAATCTCGTCGAGAAGCGCATACGGCCCCACGCGGTTGATCTGGGGTTTGATGTCGTAGAGCCAGCCGTAGTTGAAGGCGCCGACGCCGTTGCCGTGGCTGGAAAGATGCAGGGAGACGACGGCGGCCAGATCCCGGGCCTTGACGGTGCCTCTGAAGCGCTTCTGGCCGGCCAAGCGGCGAAGCTGGCTCTGGGTGTCGTCTAAAATCTTTCTGTAATCCCGGGCCGCCAGAGGAACGAGCCTGTCCAAAGCCGCCTTTTCCCCCGGCGTGAGATTGTCGAAACGGGACCGCCATCCGAGGCGTCGCAGCAGCATCCGCTTTTCGGCCAGTGTTTTGATGAGGGCGGGATCCTGCTCTTTCTTGTCGGCCATGCGAAGAATCATCAGTCGGCGCGAGAGCGTGTCGACCTCGGTTTTGATCCGGTCGGAGAGGGCCTCTTGAAGCCCGCCCCCGCCGGCTTCGGCAAGAGGGTCGTCCTTGGCGGCGCGATCGAGCACGGCCAACATCCGGCGGCATTCCTTTCGCAGGTTTTTGAGCCGTTTTTCCTCCTTGCGCAGGTCCTTGGAAGGCGTCCGGATGCTCCAGATCATCTCGCGCATGCCGGCCAGGCTCTGGGCATGTCCGCTGGTGGCGACGAGCAGCACCGATCGCGCGGGCGGATGGGACTTGAGATAGCGGCCCAGAGAGAGCAGCGAAGCGACGCTCAGGGCTTCATCCGCGCCGGGCGAACGGGTGAAGACCCTGGCGGTGCTGTCGTAGAAGGCTTCGACGATGACGAGCTCCTCGGAGAGGTCGGGATCGGTGCCCGGGATCAGGCCGTAAATGTTTTCAGCGTCAACCGGCGTCCATCGCAGGTCTGAGGTGAGGGTGATCCGGTCGGCCACCCGCCCGCCGGAAGCGGCATCAAATTGGCCGAAGACGTCCCTGGCCTGGTCTATCGGCATCCAGAAGCGGGGGAACACGACCGGCGAGAGTTCTTCTTTATCCTCGAAATAGATCCGGGATGCCGGATCCTTCTCGATGTAGATCAGCGCCTTGGCGCCGAAATTAACCGCGTGGAGCCAGTTTTTTCCGGAGTCGAGGTCCATGAGCAGGATGCTGCCCGCGATCTCTTTTCCGTTGAAGTCGGAAAGTTCGCCGCGCCCCACGTAGTAGAGGGGACCGCTCATTCCTTCGGGGGCAATGGTCTGAGGCGTAATGGCGTTGGTTTGCATGGGAAAAAGCGGGATGTGGCGGCCGGCGATGGTGAGGGTGCTTTCATCCAGTCGCCGGACGGGCAGGGAAAACCGGAACCGGTCAACACCGTCGATCCCCATGGATGAAAAGGCCTCCGCGATCATGTCGGCCGCCTGTCCGGCGCCGACGGTTCCGGTGCTGCGGTCTTCCAGGCCGGCCAGGAGATGAATGGTTTTCCGGAGCTCGGCCGCAACAGGGTCATCGCCTGCGGCGCCTGCCGCGGCGGACGTCCACAGTCCGATCACGAGCAGAACGGCGGCCGCCCGGCGGATGATCGGCCGGGCGTTCTGGCNNCCTGCTCCCGGCCGCCGATCTGGCCCACGGATATCGAAAGATCCTCGCGGTTTTCGATTTTTTCCACCAGGCCGTCCCGGATCCAGATCACCTGATCCGATACGTTCAGCATCTTGAAATCATGGGTGGCCGAGATGACCGTCACGTGCGTTTCCTCGCTCAAACGTTTCAGAAGAGCGATGATCTCTTCGCCGGTGGTAAGATCGAGGTTACCCGTCGGTTCGTCGGCCAGGATGATGGCCGGATCGTTGGCGAGAGATCTTGCAACGGCCACCCGCTGCTGCTGGCCGCCGGAAAGCTCCGACGGTTTATGGCGGAACCGGTCGCCCAGGCCGACCATCTCGAGAAGCTTGATCCCTTTTTCCACGGCCGCGTCGTTGTTCATGCCGGCGAATGTCATGGGAAGGGTCACGTTCTCCAAAGCGGTCATGACCGGAATGAGATTGAAGGTCTGGAAGATGTATCCGATCTTGCGGCACCGGAGCCACGCGAGTTCGAAGGCGTCGAGTTGCGCGATGTCGACCTCGTCGATGAAGACCTTCCCGCTCGACGGCTTGTCGAGGCCGCCGATCATATTGAAAAGCGTGCTCTTGCCCGATCCGGAAGGACCCATGATGGAGATATAGTCGCCCGCGGCGATCTCGAGGCTGATGCCTTTCAAGGCCTGCAGCGTCGTTTTGCCCATCTGAAAGGTTTTCGTGATGCTCGCGACACGGACGATATGGTGGATTTCGCTCATGAGGTTTGAATTCCATTTGGCATGCAACATTGGTGCTGATATTATTGCTCGACTCGCATGGCTTCCACGGGCGCCATTTTCGCGGCCACTATCGCCGGATAGAGAACACCCACCAGGCTGAGAAGGCATCCCGCCGCCGTGGCCGTAAAAAGAGACCACAGAACGGTGGTCCACGTCAGTTCCGTCAATGTTGCCGTTCCGAATCTGAGAAGACTGCCGGTAAGGGCAAACATTGCACCGACGACAGCGCCGACCGCGGCGCCGGCGATGCCCTGCATCCCGGCTTCGAGGAGAAAAAGGCGCAGGATGAAGCGATCCAAGGCCCCCAGGCATTTCATGGTGCCGATTTCGCGGAATCGTTCGGTGACCGCCATGAGCTGTGCATTGACGATCCCCACGACGCAGACCAGAAGGGACAGGATAACGAGCCATCGCTGCTTCGGGCTCTCTTCCACACGGGTGTCCGAATCGCCGATGTCATAGCCGGACTGGACGAGAGCCTGACGGAGTTCGGGGTTTCCCGCGGCCAGAAAGCCGTTGGCGATATCATTGCCCACATCGATGAAGCTCAGGAAGGAGACGGCCAGGACGAGGCTCGCGGTGGTGATCAGGGATCTGAAAAACCGGACCCTGAGGCTTCGGTAGGCGATCTCGATCGATTTGCCGAATGGGAGAACCACCAGGCGGTGAGCCGTTGCATCCGGAAGTGTTTGGCGGGTGCCGTCCATATTTCCCTCTGTCATATAATGCCGCGTCGCAATCCCGGATCACGCGGGCTTGAAAATCAATGTACATATCCTTTTAAGGAACGTCAAGTTTGTGAGCGGTATGGAATGAACGTTCATTGGATGCGCCTCATGAAGGCGCCGTCTTTTTTCGGGTCCCGCCCCGGCGCCATTGGTCGAGCCGCGTTTTGACGGTCTGTTCGTAGCCCCGGTCGGAGGGCGCGTAGAACCGACGGCCGAGAAGGGCGTCGGGCAGGTATCGCTGGGGGATATAGGCGTCTTTGTGATCATGGGCGTACTGATATCCCTTGCCGTATCCCAGATTTTTCATCAATGCCGTCGGAGCGTTACGGATGTGCAGGGGAACCGGAAGCGTGCCGGTTTCCCGAACGGCGCCGCGGGCATCCTCCCAGGCGGTATAAATGCTGTTGCTCTTGGGGGCGGTGGCGAGATAGACGGCGGCCTGTGCCAGGGCAAGCTCGCCTTCGGGACTACCCAGAAACCGATAGGCGTCGGCGGCATCGAGGGCGGTGCGGAGGGCGTATGGGTCCGCGTTGCCCACGTCCTCGGTGGCGAAACGCACCATCCGCCGGGCCACATACAGGGCGTCTTCACCGCCCATGATCATCCGGGCCAGCCAGTAGAGCGCGGCATCCGGGTCACTTCCCCTGAGGCTTTTATGGAAAGCCGAAATCAGGTTGAAATGCTCCTCGCCGGTCTTGTCGTAGCGCGGGGCGGCTTTCTGAAGCGCCTTTTCGGCATCGGCGATCCCGATTTCCCGACGGCCGCCGGCGGCGGCAAGCTGGGCCGCGATCTCAAGATTGTTGAGGACCAGGCGGGCATCGCCGTCGGCGGCGCGGATGAGGTGGGCGCAGGCCTCCGGCGTCATCGAGAGGTTCAAGGTTCCCAGACCGTTTTCAGTATCCCGGAGCGCGCGGTGGAGAATGGTGGTCAGGGCAGCGACGGAGAGGGACTTGAGAGTGATCACCCGGCATCGGGAGAGCAGGGGGGCGATGACCTCGAACGACGGGTTTTCGGTGGTGGCGCCGATCAAGGTGATCAGGCCCCGCTCCACATGATGGAGAAAGGCGTCTTGCTGACTTTTATTGAACCGGTGGATTTCGTCGACGAAGAGCACCGTCCGCTTCAGATGGAGCTGACGCTGTTTTTTCGCCTCTTCGATGACGGCCCGGATATCCTTGACGCCGGAGAGCACCGCCGAGAACTGGACGACATGGCAGCGGGTCTTGGCGGTGATGATGCCGGCAAGCGTTGTTTTGCCGCATCCCGGCGGTCCCCACAGGATCATGGAGAATATCCGGTCGTTTTCCACGCCATGCCGGATCAGCGTTCCCTCGCCGACCACTTCCTCCTGGCCGATGAAGTCCGAAAGATCCCTGGGGCGCATCCGTTCCGCAAGGGGGCTTGCGCCACGGGATTCAGATTCGGCGTGATGTTCAAAAAGGTCCATTGAATCCTGAGGCATGTCGGGGTGCTCCTCTGAAAGTGATGGATGATCTATTATATAGTCAGCTCAAGGCTGAATAGCGTCAGCGCAAGGCTGATATACGGGAATGTCGAAGCCGACTGCAAGGCAGAGGCGGCGTCACGGCGGCGGCGTCCAAAACGATGTCCGCCACACCGCCTCCTCTGCAAAAAAGCGCGAGACCCGCTCCGTGTAGCGTTCCGGGCTGCGGATTTTGCGGATCTGCTTGAGAAATCTTTTAGTGCCGTCAAAGGCCTGTGCGAAATAGAACCAGAACCCCTTCATCCGTTCAACGAGATGACCGGGACCGTCAAAGACCTCGCTGTAATCCGTGAACAGATCATCGTGAAAGCCTCTGAAGACGTCGATCTTGTCGGTAAACGTATCTTTTCCCCGTTTGATGATGCCCGGCAGAAAGGGGTTGGACAGGGCGCCCCGGCCGATCATCCACCGGTCGACGGCGGGGAACCGTTCGGCGAGCCGGGTGTAATCCTCCAGGGCGTTGATATCTCCGTTGTAGACGACCGGGTGGACGAGCCGTTCGAGGCAGCGTGCAAAGGCGTCGATATCGGGCCGTCCCTCGTACATCTGAACGCCGGTTCTCGGGTGGATGATCACCTCTTTCAGCGGATAGCGGTTGAATACGGGAATCAGCCGCATGATCTCTTCATCCGAATATCGGCCCAGGCGTGTTTTGACCGAGAGCTCGCCGTCGATAGCGGGCATGACCTTCAAGAGAAAATCATCGATGAGATCCGGATAGGGCAGCATGCCCGATCCCCGCAGCTTTTTGGCGACCATCGGAAACGGGCATCCCAGATTCCAGTTGACGGATGTGTATCCAAGATCGGCAAGCCGCCGGGTCATCCGGATGAAATCGTCGGGGTGATTACCGATGAGCTGCGGAACGACGGGCATGCGTCGGTTGTTTTCCGGAAGGACGTCTTTCACATGGCAATACCGAATACGCCGGCTTTCGGTGGTCGGCATAAACGGAGAAACAGCCAGATCGAAGCCGCCGAAAAAGCGTGAGAAAGCGTTTCGGTATACCGCGTTGGTGAAACCCCGAAGCGGAGCGAGATAAAGTATCGGTTTCATAAGATATGAATACCATCGCACGAAATTTGAACCGCGGTCAAGGGGATATCTTTCCAGGAGTGTCGGCGGCGAAACGCATTTGAGGGGGCAGGCAACGCTGAAATCCCCCTGAACCATGGATCATTTACCCTCTTTATTTTGTATAATCCAAACATTTTATCCGTCCTTGGGAAAAATTCATCGGGGGGCGGCATTCTTCTTAGAAAAGACTTGACATGTCCATGGGAGACTGTTAGCAAATGGTCCAGAATGTTAAAGATGAACTGAATGAAAAGGAGGTGCATCGGAAACATTTACTTGTCTGCAGCAGGGAAGAATTATTAGGTTAGGTTATTAGGTTGTTCTTTTCAATTAGGTTAAGGAGGAATTCAAGATGAAAAAATTAGGCATGTTGGCTTTGGCGGCAGTGCTGGCGGCGATGTTCGCCGTTCCTGCCTGGGCTATCGAAAGCGAGTTCGGCGGTTACTGGCGGACCCGGTTCTACACCAACCAGAACTTCACGGGTGAGGATCAGACGGAAGCGATGGATTTCCAGGGCGTGGATACCCGTACCCGTCTCTATTACAGCGCCGTTTTCCACGAAAACCTGAAGCTCGTCACCAAGTTTGAAATCGACGCGCTCTGGGGCACGGGGCCTCTGGGTGACATCGGCGCCGACGGCGTGTCGGTCGAAGTCAAGAATATGTATGTCGACGCCAACACCGGTCCGGTCAACTGGAAAATCGGTGTCCAGGGCGGCAGATTCGCCCGCGGCTTCCTGTTCGACGACGACTTCTCCGGCATGCAGATTACCTACAAAGGCGATACCTTTGAAATTCCCTTTGTCTGGGTCAAGGCCTATGAAGGCACCAACCTGAGGGGCGAAAACGTGATCGACGGCAATGACCTCGATGCCGACTATTACGGCGTTTTCCCGAAATTCACCCTGGGCGGGATGTTCAAGCTCAATCCTTACTTCCTGTATGTCTATTCCGATAATGCGACCGGATATGCGCCGTATTATGTGGGTTATTACGACAATCGGGAACAAACTCCGAGCCTCGAGCCGGGTTATACCAAAATCAATGAGTGGTTCGCCGGTATCGACGTGGATGCGGATTTCGGCATGGGCACCGCCTGGCTGACCGCGATCTACCAGGGTGGCGATGCGGATACGGCCCCGGGCGTCAATCAGGATTTCAGCGCCTGGCTGGCAGCCATCGGCGGTAGCGTCAATGTCGCCATGTTCGACGTTCACGCGCAGGGTTTCTACGCCACCGGCGACGACAACCCGAACGATACCGATCTGGAAGCCTTCACGCCTCCTCCGGGACGTTCGTACTACTGGTCTGAGATCATGGGCTTCGGCATCTTCGATTTCCAGGCCTCCAACAACGCCCCCGCGGACAACATCACCAATCTGTGGGCCGCCAACATCGGCGCATCCTTCAAACCGATGGACAAGCTGAAGGTCGCCCTCGATGCATGGTATGCCGCACGCACGGAAGATATTGTTGTCAACGCTGCCGGCGATACGGAAAACGTCCTGGGTACGGAAGTTGACCTGGTCGTCACCTACGAAGTGGTTCAGAACCTGAATCTGGATCTCGTTGGTGCTTACCTGTTCGCAGGCGATGCCACCACCGGAAACTCTCCCGACGATGCGAACCCCTACGAAGTGGGTGCCCGCCTGTCGCTTGCCTTCTAATCCGGCATAGACAGATATTCTTGCACATCATAAAGCCGGAGGAGCTGTCGCTCTTCCGGCTTTTTTGCGTACTTTTTTACACGTCGATCATCAACCCAGTGATCATTAAATCAACGATCATTAAATCAACGATCATGAACCCAATGTTTATGAATCAGATCCGAGCTTTTTCCGCAGCATCGCGTTGACGATTTTCGGGTTGGCCTTCCCTTTCGTTTTTTTCATGACCTCCCCCACGAAAAAGCCCATCAATTTGACCTTGCCGCTCCGAAAGGCCGCTGCCTCGTCGGGGTGAGCGACGATGACTTCTTCCACAACGGTCTCGATCGCGCCGGTGTCTGAAAGCTGCACCAGTTTTTTTTCCGAGACGATTCGGCCGGGCGGCTTTCCGGACACGGCCATGTCGTCAAAAACGATCTTGGCGATTTTGCCGCTGATGGTGCCGTCGTCGACGAGTTTGACGAGCGCCGCAAGATGTTCGGGCGCTATCGGAGATCCGGTGATGGTTTTTCCCGCGGCGTTGAGAAACCCCATGAGGGGCCCCATGATCCAGTTGGCCGCAGTCTTTGGTGCCGTATCGGCGGCGAGGCAGGCCTCGAAATAGTCCGCCAGTTCACGGTCAGCCGTGAGAACCCCGGCGTCATAGGCCGAAAGCCCCAGATCTTTGATGAATCGATCTTCTTTTTCATCGGGAAGTTCGGGCAGCCCGGCTTTGATTTCCTGAATCCAGGCGTCGTCGACCACCACGGGAAGGAGGTCGGGATCGGGAAAATACCGGTAATCGTGAGCCTCCTCTTTGCCGCGCATGGAGGTCGTCACGCCCTTGTCGGGATTCCACAGGCGGGTCTCCTGAACAACGGCGCCGCCGTCGCCGATGACCTCCTGCTGGCGGATGATCTCGTAGTGCAGCGCTTTTTCCACATGCTTGAACGAGTTGAGGTTTTTAAGCTCCGTCCGGGTGCCGAAGGTGTCGGCGCCCTTAGGCATGATGGAGATGTTGGCGTCGCACCGGAAGCTGCCTTCTTCCATGTTGCCGTCGCAGACGTCGGTGTAGCGGAGGATCGAACGCAGCTTTTTCAGATAGGCGCCGGCTTCTTCCGGGGAGCGGATGTCCGGTTCGCTGACAATCTCGATTAAAGGAATTCCGGTGCGGTTGAGATCGACGTGGCTGACCGACCGTCCGGGGTGATGAACGAGCTTGCCCGCATCCTCCTCCATATGAATCCGGGTAATGCCGATCCGCCGTTTGCGGCCGCCCATATCGATATCGATGTATCCGTGCTCACAGATCGGCATCTCGTACTGGCTGATCTGATAGCCTTTGGGAAGGTCGGGATAGAAATAGTTCTTGCGCGCAAACCGGCTTTCCCCGTTGATGGCGCAGTGGGTCGCAATACCCATGGTAACGGCAAATGCCACAACCTTCCGGTTCAATACCGGCAGAACGCCCGGCATTCCCAAACAGACCGGGCAGACATGGGTGTTCGGCGGCGCGCCGAATGCGGTCGAACAGCCGCAGAAAATTTTGGTGCCGGTCTTGAGTTGGGCGTGCACCTCGAGCCCGATGACGGTGACAAACTCCATATTTTATCCTTTGGCTTTAATTCCAGCGAAACCGATATGGTCCGAGCTTGTGTCGTTTGCGTTTAAACTGTTGATTTTCGGACATCGGATCATATTAGTCAAGTTCAAATTGCGGTGTTTGTTGATCTGCCGCCTGGGGCTTCGCGGTTGCCGGCATCATTCGGGGGCGAGGCGGATCGGAAGGGGAAACTGTTGGAATATTACATAAAGTTCAGCGAACGCCGGCAAGAATCGTTGATAATGTGATGCGTCTGTATATCTGTTCGGACCGCTGGACCCCAGAGGGACGATATCTTCTTCCCATGTATAGCCCTGCCGGAGGAAGATCTTCCGGATGTAAGTATTGAGGCGTCTGCTCGAATGCGTGCTGCCCGAATGACCGAGAAACCACCGGCGGGGTGCGCAGCGGTCGATATGAGCGAGAAGATCGAGGATGGCCTCCGACAGACGGCTGTCACGGGCGACGGCTCCGGTGCGGGAGGTGATCAGTTCGAAATTGAATCCGGCCATCGACGATGACAAGAGGCAGGGAATGTCCTGCCGGAAAAATTCGTAGATGCTTCGGCATACATTCTCGTGCAAGGAGAGCTGAACGCCCAGCCGGCAGCGGGCCAGATACTTCGGGACGTCGCGCCGCGGCAGATTGTCATGTACCGCGACCCTGCCCTCCAGCCCGCGAACGGCCACCATGTTTCGAAAGGCTGCCACATTCACCGGGTTGCCGCGTCCGATAAAGAGTGCGGTCAGTCGGGACAGTTCAGGGCGGCAAAGCATGTCGAGCAGCAGTGCATGCCGCTTTCTCGGCATGTCGTCGAACAGTCCGTTGAAGACGATATCAATCTCTTTTTTTTTTGTCAGGGGAACGGCGGCGTCTTCCTCGAGATAGTCGCCGTGGGCCAGCGGCACCGCGACAATGCCCTGTTGGGTTTCCAGGAAACGGCGGTCTTCCGGGCCGCCGGCACCGATGAGACAGGGATCTTCCAGATCGGAGAAGACACGCAGCCAGGCGTGGCGTGCGAGCACCCCCCACGGCGGCTCCAGGTAGATAAAATAGGATCTGCCGAGACGCTTCAACAAATTCGGAATATTGAAGAGATACGGCAGTGAAAAGATCCGCAGCACCCCTTTTTCAGCGGGAAGCCGGGGTGACTTGAGCACCTGGCAGAAGTGGCGGAGCTTGAAGGTCTTCTGCTGTTTCCGGGTGAGCTTGTCCACGATTCTTCGCTGCTCCCCGGCCAGCAGCGCCGCGATTTCCGGGTGGTGTTCCCGTCGGGAGGAAAGATCCAGCAGGTGCTTCCACTGCCCGGGAAAAGGGAGAAGTGCCAGATATAATCGTGCCTGCAGCCGTTCACCTGAGGACGGTCCTTTCCGCGCCATGGTTTCCAGAAACGGAGCGTTGCGTTCGAGTGCGTCATAAGGCCAGGCGAGACCGCGTGACGCTTCAAGGCGGGGCCGCATGTCGAGAAGCACCGTAAACAACGCCTGCCGTATCCGCTGTCTTAGATGATCCGAAGCGATCGGATTCTTCTGCCTGAGCAGATTTCCGGGCAATTTTCCGGTCAATCTTCCGACATCCAACCGGTCGAAAAAATCATCCAGGATATCCAGCGCCGTGGTGAAGTGTTGTTCTTGAGGGTTCACGATCAAAAACTCCTGTCCCGCCAAAAGAATCGACAAAGCAGACCATCTTGAGCGCCGGCAGCGCCAATTCTTCTCTTTATACCGTGGAATACCGGATTATGAAAGGGCTTCGCTCGCGGTATTATGCTAAAAATCCCTTGACGCGGCCTATAAAATAGCGTTTGGTGTGGACGGTCCATGAACCATGCGAGGAATTCCCTGCCATGGAATTTTATCGCACGATCACGCTCTAAGCGCTGTCGCCTGCCGTCCCATGGCGGACATGCCCTGTTGCTTTTTCGTCTCGCGATCCTCGCTGCTCCCGGTGTGAAAGACCGAGGCGGCAAAACCCTCCGACCGTCGGATTACCTTGGATGAAAGGCGGGCATACGTACTAAAGATGGGCAGAAGCACGACCTTCAACATTCTGATGTACTCCCACGATACATACGGTCTGGGCCATATCCGCCGGACGATGGCCATCGCCTCCCACCTCCGGGCGGCAAACGTCAACATACTTATTATGACCGGATCTCCCATAGTGGGGCGGTTTGCATTCCCGGACCAGATCGATTTTGTCCGCATTCCGGGAATGATCAAAAAAACGAACGAGGAATATCTTCCGCTTTCCATCAAGATCAATCCCCGTCACGCCCTGGATATCCGGAAAAACATCATTCATGCCACCACCAAGACCTTCAGACCCCATCTGTTTATCGTGGACAAGGAGCCCCTTGGACTCAAAAAAGAGGTTCTCGTCACCTTGCAATGGCTGCGGCGCTGCCTTCCCCATACCCGCACGGTTTTAGGGCTTCGGGACATCATGGATGATGCCCATAGCGTTCGCGCGTCCTGGAAAAAAAAGGGGATTTACGAGGTTCTGGACACCCTTTACGATGAGATATGGGTTTACGGCATTCAGGATCTGTACGACCCCATCGAGGAATATGACATTCCCGCGTCGGTGAGTCGTAAAATGTATTTTACCGGCTATATCCCGCGCAAGGTGACCAGCCGAGATGAGATCCGGAAGGAGAGGCGGCGGCACTGCATTGCGCAAAACGAGCCGTTGGTGGTGGTGACCACCGGCGGCGGCGGAGACGGTTATCCGGTCATGGATGCCTTTCTCACCATGTTGGAAACCTTCGGGCGGCCGCTTCCGTTTCGGAGTATCCTTGTTACCGGCCCCTTCATGCCTAAAAAGCTGCGCAACGACGTATACCGCCGCGCCCGGGCCGTTGGCGCCAAAACCTTTCATTTCTATCGGCAGATGGAAAAGGTTCTGGCCGCCGCCGATCTGGTTATCAGCATGGGCGGCTACAATACCCTCTGCGAGGTATTGAGCCAGAAGGCCTTGCCGCTGATCATCCCCCGGGAAATACCGCGAAAAGAGCAGCTGATTCGGGCCGAACGGTTTCAGGCCCACGGCATCGCGGATTATATCCCCTGGAGCGGTGTTACCTCCGATATCCTGCGGGATAAGGTCCTGCACCTTCTCGAACATCCCGCATCTTTCAACACAGCCATCACCCGTTTTCCCATGACGGGATTCGCGGTCATGCGGGAGCGGCTCAACATCTTCAGAAGCCGTCCATGAGAAAGCATGGGAAGCCTTCCGGACGGCCCGTTCTGGGAATGATTCTCAAGGGATATCCCAGGATCTCCGAAACATTCATTTCAAACGAGATCCTGCTTCTGGAAAGCCTTGGCTTCTCGATCCACCTGTTTTCCATGCGCCGTCCCCGGGAATCCTTTACCCACGGGAGTGTCGACGACATTCGCGCCCCGGTCGACTACCTGCCCGAAGAGATCCTTGTCGGATTTTTTCCGTTGGTCTATCATAATATCCGGCTCGCCTGTCGCCGTCCCCGACGTTATCTCGACGCCGCCAAAACAGCCGTCAGGCGGTTTTTGAGAACGCGGAAATCGGCGACGGTCAAACATCTTCTGCAGGCCGGCTATCTGGTCGACAAGCTGCTGCCCGGCCGAAATATCATCCATTTTCACGCCCACTTTGCCCACTCCCCGGCGTCGGTGGCGATGTTTGCCGGCCGGCTGTCGGGAATTCCGTTCAGCTTCACCGCCCACGCCAAGGATATCTATACCTCGGATCCGCGCCAGATCCGGGAGAAGATGGCGCTGTCACGTTTTGTCGTCACCTGCACCGATTACAACCGCCGCCGTCTTATCGGTATCCGCGCCGGCGGACACACGCCGGTTTACCGGGTATACCACGGTATCGATCTGCGGCTTTTCGCCCCTCCCCATCGAAAGAAGATGCCCCAGCCGCCGTACCGTATTCTAACCATCGCCCGTCTCGTTCCCAAAAAGGGGTTGAAGACCGTCTACAATGCTCTATGGATTTTAAAAAACCGCGGAATCCGTTTTCGGCACACCCTCATCGGAGACGGGGATGATCGGGAAGAGATCCTTGCCTTCATTGAAGCGCTCGGGTTGAACGATGCCTGCCGTTGGCTCGGCACGCTTCCCCACGAGCGGGTTCTGTTTCACTACAATATCGCCGATCTTTTCGTATTGGGATGTGAAATCGCCGCAAACGGCGACCGGGACGGCATTCCCAATGTCTATATAGAGGCCATGGCCATGAATGTGCCGGTGGCGGGTACCCGGGTGTCGGCGGTACCCGAGCTGATATCGGACGGCCGCACCGGCCTGCTGGTTTCTCCCGGATCCGCCGAAGCGCTTGCCCGCGCCATGCTCCGCCTTCTGGTCGACGCACCCCTTCGCGGCCGGGTGATCCCCGCGGCCCGCGACCGGGTGCGCCGGGATTTCGACAACCGGCGGCTGATCGAAGATCTCGGAGAGATTTACCGCCGGCATCAGCCGCGCCTGTAGGGACGGGATATCATGCCATGCGCCTGATGTTTTACGCGCCATTCAAACCGCCGGGGCATGCCCATCCTTCCGGGGACCTGACGATCGCGGAGAGTCTTCTGGGATATTTAACCGGAAGAGGGCATCAGGTATGTCAGGCGGGGGGGCAGAGGATGCGGTGGATTTACTGGAAGCCGTGGGCCTGGCCGCGCGTGTTGCGGCAATACCAGAGGTCCGTCCGCCGTCACCGGACGGCTCCGGCCGACCTGTGGCTCACCTATCACACCTATTATAAGGCCCCCGATCTTTTAGGCCCCGCGGTTTGCCGCCGTACGGGCATTCCCTATGCCGTGTTCCAGGGCATCTATTCGACCAAACGACGCCGGCGGATCAAGACGCTGCCCGGTTATTACCTGAATCGGCGGGCGCTTGCGGCAGCCGGACACGTGTTTTCCAACCGTCATGAAGATTGGAAAAACCTGAAGCGCCTGATCGCGCCCGACCGGCTGACCTTTATCCGGCCCGGGATTCAACCGGACATGTTCCGATACGATGCCGAAGGGCGAATGGCCTTCCGTCGGGCGTGGGGGGCGGGGGAAACGCCGGTCGTCCTGTCCGCCGCCATGTTCCGGCCCGGCGTCAAGACCCGGGGAATCGCCTGGGTCATCCGCTCCTGCGGCCGTCTCTACCGCATGGGCATCCCGCTGCTTCTCGTCGTCGCCGGGGACGGAAAGGAACGGGACCGGCTGCTGCGCCTTGGAGAGGCGCATCTGCCCGGACGGGTTCGTTTTGTCGGACAAATTCCCCGCCAATCCATGCGCCGGTTCTACAGCGCCGGAGATGTGTTTGCCTTTCCCGGCATTCGGGAGTCCCTCGGCATGGTCTATCTGGAAAGCCAGTCCTGCGGGCTTCCCGTAGTGGCGTTTGACAACGGCGGCATCCCCGAGATAATGGCCGGCGGCGACACCGGGCTGCTGACGCCGCCGTTCGACGCCGGGGCGTTTGACCTGGCGCTTGCAAGACTTATCATGAATACTGAACTTCGCGCGGGCATGGGGGCCAAAGCCGCCGCCTATGTCCGTCGCTGTCATGATGCCGACAGAAACTACAAGGTAATGGAGGAGATTCTCTCAGGGATGGCGGGAGAGCGGAAAGCATGAGTGCTCGGGAGAAAAAAATCACGCGGTTCGGGCTGCTGCGCCACGCGCCTACCTTCTGGAACCGGGAAAAGCGGATTCAGGGCCAGAGCAACTCTCCTTTGACCCCGGAAGGGGAGATGATGGCAGGGCAGTGGGGGGCGATGCTCCGGCGGTATCGCTGGGACCGGATACTGTTGAGCGATCTCGGACGCACCCGGCAGACGGCTGAAATGATCAACAGGACCCTGAAACTTCCCATGAACAGCGACACCCGGCTCCGTGAAAAAGACTGGGGCGCATGGACCGGCAAAACCATTGCCGAGATACGGCGGGAGCCGGGTGATCCGCTCACGTCCATGGAGAACGCCGGCTGGGGTTTTCGTCCGCCCGGCGGCGAGGATCGGACCGAGGTCTGGATCAGGGGGCACCGGGCACTCGTCGAAGCCTCCGGAAAATGGCCGGGCCGGAACATCCTCGTCGTGACCCACGAAGGCATGATCAAATGCCTGGTGTACCGCCTGACCCATCGTCATTTCTTCCCGACCGAACCACCCCTTCTCCGGCGGGGGCATCTCCACCGGCTGCTGTACGGCACCGGCGGCATGGCGATCGAAGAGCTGAACGCCGTTGCCTTGTGGCCCGAAGATTCATGAAGATCATGTTTTACTGTCAGCATGTCCTGGGCATCGGACATTTCTTCAGAAGCATGGCGCTGTGCCGCGCCTTCACCGGACACGAGGTGATCTTTCTGGCCGGCGGCGCCGCGATCGATGCGTCCATCCCGGATCATGTCCGGATGGTCCATCTGCCGGGTCTCATGATGGACAGCGCGTTCAAACGGATGTTTTCGACGGATCCACGCGTCTCGGTCGATCAGGCGCGTGAGCGACGGCGGCGATTGATGTGGGAGCTGGTGGCCGTGGAGCGGCCGGACGTCCTGATCGTGGAGCTCTATCCTTTTGGTCGAAAAGCCTTCCGGTTCGAGTTGGATCCGGTTCTGGCGGGCATCCGCGACGGTTCTCTGCCGCCGTGCCGCGTGATCTGCAGCCTCCGGGACATTCTCGTCGAAAAATCAGATGTCGATGCCTACGAACGTCGGGTGGTCAAAACCCTGAACCGCAGCTTCGATGCGGTGTTGGTCCATGCCGACCCCCGGCTGGTCAGACTGGATGAAACGTTTTCCCGCATGACGGAGATTGCGGTTCCCGTCGTCTATACGGGGTTCGTGGCGCCGACGCCGCCCCCCGGCTCCCGGGCGAGGGTCTTTACCATGCTGGGGATACCTGAAAACAGAAAGCTCGTCGTGGCGAGCGCCGGCGGCGGGAAGGTCGGCGGGCCGCTGCTCCAGGCCGTGGCGGCAGCCTTCGGACGGCTTGGGGGCGACGTCCGCCTCGAACTCTTCACCGGTCCGTTTCTGCCCCCTCAAAACGTTCAGGAACTTTCGGCTTTCGCCGGTAAACAGATGCATATAACGGAATTTACGCCCGATTTCCTCTCTTTCCTGGCGGCGGCCGACCTTTCGGTCAGCATGGCCGGATACAACACGTGCATGAACGTGGCGGCGGCCGGATGCCCGGCCCTGATGTGGCCGTTTCCCGCAAACCGCGAACAGCGCCTCCGGGCGGAGCGTCTGGCGCGGTTTGTGGATATTCGCGTGCTCACCGACGATGATCTGGCCCCCCGGCGGCTCGCGCATCTGATGGCCGCCGCGTTGGGACGGACGGTAACGACGGATGCGCGGCACCGGGACGGCTTTTCGGACCATCCCCTTGACCTCGACGGCGCCGGGACCAGTGCCCGCTGGCTCGCATCATTCATCGACCGGCAAGCCGGCGACCGGGACCCGGGACGGATGCGGTGAACACAACACCTTCGGTGATCTGGCAATCGGAGCCGCCGGGGCTGCGGCGCAGGCTCGAGCGGACCGTGGCGGCGGGCCTGGCGGAATGCCGCCTGCCGTTTCCCCGGG
>AMWB02066015.1_pt2 | contig 27062 bp, 29 predicted proteins | sample 200311 | NCBI WGS metagenome assembly AMWB02 (sample SAMN02737377, study PRJNA173069) | bioreactor metagenome | biome: anode biofilm in microbial fuel cells | place: USA: California | collected 2010-12-16 | reverse complement strand
AAAGAAATGATTGAAAAATATGGCGGGAAAAACACCGGTTCAGTGACAGGTAAAACAGATTTTCTACTGGCCGGTGAAGGAATAGGACCTGCTAAAAAGAAAAAAGCCGCTGAACTTGGTGTTCACATCATCTCAGAGCAAGAATTCCTGGATATGATCAATCCGTCTGAAAATAAATCAGGAACATTACCGCTATTTAAATAAAAAAAGGCACAACCTGCCCCGTTAAATCGAAACAAGTTGTGCCTACATCGGCCAACGGCCTTCTATAATGGCTTTACAGATGATGCACCGGATTCATCGATTGAAATCTTCGGTGATCCTTTATACCTGATGTCGCTTGCTCCGGAAGCATCAATGTTCAACATGCCAGTCACCCATACCTTTGCCTCAGAAGCACCGCTGACATCAATATTCAGATCGGTAAATTCCAGGTTTTGTGCATCAAAATCAGATGCACCCGACATTTCCAGGTAACCTGACTTGACATTGCCCGAAAAATCCAATTCCGATGCACCGCTAAATTCGGCTTCAAATTTCTCAGCTTTGAACGCCATTTCAATTTCAGCAGCACCGCTAACATTCATATCAAGCTCATTGAAATTCAGCGTACCTTCACCGGTAACCTCAACGGCACCGCTGAATTCAATGTCTTCCAGGCTCTTAAAGGTGAGCCAGATGGTCATATCATGGTATCGCGAATTCCAGTCAGATTTTGTATAGATCTTTAACGTGCTTCCATTGACTTCTGTCACAATATCATTGATTTCATTATCATCAGCTTCAATCACTAATTTTTCCTGATCTCCCTGCGACAAATACACCTTAAACGCGCCTCCAACATTCAGCCGGGTGAAATTGCTGACATCACGGTCTTGCTTGATGAAATTTCCGGTACTGCGATCTTCCGGGACAGCCCAGCACCCGTTCGACAATGTCGTAAACAATCCGAAAAGGATGAAGAGCGAAAATGGAACAATAATGTTTCTGGTTTTCATAGTTTTAAAATGTTTTAGTTTCAATATTCAACAAAATTTATGGCAGAATTTGCATTTTTACTTGTTATGGATAACTTTGAAGGGGTGGTTGAAGATACGCCAAGCTTGCCTTTGTATATGTTGGTCGTATAACCTTCCGTGGTGTGATTCATGGAAGCTGCTTTCGGATAATCAAGATCACCGAATTGCACTTCGGCATCCAGGTCAATGCTGGATTTAGGATCGAACCCCAGGCTGACCCCGGCAAAAGTATTTCTTACCTTTCCTGCTTTAAAAAGGTTAGAGATATAATCGACATCCAACTCTCCGTATTCGATATCAAAATCAAAGTCACCATTGATCTTTCCAAAATCAAGTTCAGAAAAACGGCTTACGGCGATCACTCCGCCAGCACTTTCAATATTAACTTCATCATATTGAGAATCAAGGTTCAACATGGCAATTTTGTCAAATGTCACTTCACTGAACCTGGAATAAATACGGAAATTCTCCGCTCCTTTTGTTTCCCAGTCACTGTATTCAATATTTAGTGTGCCATCTTTAATATATCCGGTCTCCCCGTCTGAGAATTTGATCGTTAGTTCGGTTTGCGGCCCGTTCAAAGCATTGGCTTCCATGGCCCCATATTCCAGTTTTATCTTTGCTTTCCCATCGGTTTCATCGACAATGATATCACCAAACTGGTTATTGAGATCGAGATTGATCCATTTCGGCAGCCTGATGTCATAATCGATTGAAAAATCGGCATTGCTGATATTGCCTACCTCTGTCGTCCCCTCGACAAGTGTCCGTGATCCTTTTAATTCGACATCGATCTTTTCAAAAACGCGATTGGCTTTATCCTGGCTTGAAGTCTCGACTTTGGCCGTAACAAGAATCGAGACACTGTTCTGATCCCAGATCATGCATTTGATATCGCCAAATTTGTTTTTAATCACCAGGTTAGCACCCTTGTCGACATCATATTTTCCCTCAAATGTTTTCGTAAATTCCTGTGCTAAAGAAGTGAATGCAGGAAGAAATAAAGTAAAGAGTAACAGTAAGCGTATCTGCTTAAAATGGCTTGTAAGTTTTTCGTTGGTTTTCATGGCATTAAAAATTACATATGGCATATTCTATTCAAAATATCATCTAAAAGATCTGATTTCGTTTTATAATTTCTGATCAGTGAGTTGATCAATCTTTGATTGCTTTGATCATTCTGCAACTGCTGTTCAAGTTGCAGTGCACTGGAATCCAGCAGTGTAATTTCATCGGTCACCACTTTCTGGATATATGAAGCTTCAGAAGTTGAAGCAGCACAATTATTGATTTTTTGTAATTTCTCCTCGGCAAGCTTATTATAGTACATCCTGGCTTCCTGTATTTCCTGTGGCAGGGTACTGGCAGCAAGCTGGTTCGCATTCTGAGAAGGATCGATCATATAATAAGTTACGGATAAACCAAGCAGAACCAAAATCACGGCAGCAATCCTGAAGAATTTACCGGAATACCATTCCGGGCGGTATTTCACTTCATGCAATGCTTCCAGTTTATCCTGGAACCTGTCGAAGTGACCTTCCGAAGGTTCTGCCCCATCGAAAAGATCCCTGTTTTTCCTTATTTTTTCTTCTATCATCGACATGGTAACAATGATTAATTCAATTTGGAATTTGATGAACTGTTTTCACCGGCGCCAATGAATTCAAGCAGCTTCTTTCTGGCTCTTGAATAACGCGTCCGTGAAAGATTATAGGAAATATCAAGTATTTGTGATATTTCCTCATGGTCATAACCTTCCAGCAGATGGAGTGAAAGGATGATCCGGTAACTGTCGGGCAGTGCATGGATCGCTTTCCTGATTTCTTCTACTTTAGTTGAAAGCACCTGGATGTAATTTTCCTCATCATCATGGTCAGCCATTTCAACATCCACTTCATCGATAGAAATGACCTCTTTTGTCTTTCTGATCTCATCGATTGACTTATTGATCACAATTCTTTTCAGCCAGGTACCGAAACTGGATTCAGCACGGTATGATCCAATCTGCCTGAAAGCCTCCAGGAAAGCTTCCTGCATAATGTCTTCAGCCCGGGCTGTATCATTGACGATCCTGATCGCTGTGTTGAACATGGCTTTATAATATAGTTTATAGACCTGGAATTGCGCTTTCCGGTCATTCACCTGGCATCCGCGGATGAACTCTTCATGAATATTTTTTACCGTAGGTTCCAAAGGGTGATATTTTATTCTAAAGTCGGACATGCAAATCAATTGTTACAACTTTCCGGATATTTTTTTCAAATAATATATTCTTCATATGAGATTTTATAGATAATATATTTTATAAAGATAAATATGTTTTTTCTTTGTTAATCGAATAACAATAATTAATTTTGCTTGACTTAAGTCACAAAACCCCTCTCCAAGTGACTAAAAATGACCACACCAGAAAATTACTTCCTTTTATCGATTAATGATATAACGACATGAAACAATTATCGAATGAATATTTATTACAGGGGCTTGAAATCAAGCTTGAGGAGAACCTTGACAAGGATTTCGGGAAGAAAATAGCTGGAATGGCCCATGGTGAAAAGCTATTCGGGTGTATCCAATGCGGTAACTGCAGTGCTGCTTGTCCGATGAGCATTTACATGGATTACACGCCGCGTAAGATCATCGCCATGGTCAGGGCCGGCTTCCGCCAGGAAGTGCTCTCGAACCGCACAGTCTGGTTATGTGCTTCCTGCTACCAGTGTACCGTTGAATGTCCTAAAGGCATTAAGATCACGGATGTGATGTATGCCTTGAAAAGGGAAGCCATTGAAAATAAAATCCATCTTAAGAGGTTTCCGGTCCCCATCATGGCTAAAGCCTTTTTCAATGAGGTCAGGCGACGCGGCCGGATCAGCGAAGTCTACCTGTTGATCAGGTATTACTTCAACTATAACATATTCCGGATGCTGGGATATACCTCACTGGGCTTGAAATTGTTTGTCAAAGGACGTATTTCTCTATTTGAAAAAGGAATGAAGAATAAAAAAAACCTGCAGGCATTATTGAATGATAAGGTAAATTAAAGGAGGAATAAAGCATGAAGTATTTATATTACCCCGGATGTTCATTAAAATCTTCCGGAAAACTTTATGAAGATTCTTTGCTGGCTGTTTTTAAAGAACTCGGCATTGAACTGCAAGAGCTTGAAGACTGGAATTGTTGCGGTGCAACGAATTATATGGCGATCAACGAATCATTTGCCATTGATATTACGGCCCGTAATCTGGCCCTGGCTCAAATGCAAGGGGGTGGCGAACTGATAGCACCCTGTGCAGCGTGCTACATGGGATTATTAAAAACGCAAAATTACCTAGCGACAGATCCTGAATTAAAAGCTAAGGTATGCCGGAAGCTGACTGCGGAAGGCTTTCACTGTGAAATTAACGTAAAGGTCAGGCACCCGCTGGATGTGCTGGTCAATGATGTTGGAATGGAAGCCATTAAAAAAGCTGTAAAGACTCAACTAGGAAGCGTGAAAGTTGCCTGCTATTACGGTTGTCAGCTGATCCGACCGTTTGCCACCTTCGATAATGCGCATGATCCTCAAACCATGGATAAAATTACCAGGGCCTGCGGCGCAGAACCTGTCGATTGGCCCATCAAAACACGCTGTTGCAGCGGGAGCATGACCAATACGATGACGCACATCGGACTGAGCATGAATTTTGAACTGTTGAAAGAAGCCAAACTGCGGGGGGCTGATGTTATTATTACCGCCTGCCCGCTTTGCCAGTTCAACCTAGAGTGTTTCCAGGGTAAAATATCCCGCAAATTCCATGAAGATGTCAGAATACCGGTGATGTATTTTTCCCAGTTCATGGGGCTCGCTTTTGGCCTCTCGAAAAAACAAATAGGGCTGAATAAAATGTTATCTCCTGAATTGAAATTAGCTTAACCAGAAACAGACTTTTTATGACAACAAATCATGATATCCGGGTCGGTTTTTATATATGCCATTGCGGGCATAATATAGCCGGCACCATTGATGTGGAATCGGTCGCTGCTTATGCCGCCAAGCTTCCCCACGTGATTGTTTCAAGGGACTATAAATATATGTGTTCCGATCCCGGGCAGGAATTGATCCAGAAAGATATACAGGAACAGGGCCTGAACCGGATCGTCGTCGCTTCCTGTTCTCCCCTGTTGCATGAAGCCACTTTCAGGTCTGCAACCGAAAAAGCCGGGCTGAACCAGTTTTACATGCAAATGGTCAATATCCGGGAAAACGCCTCGTGGGTGCATGAGGACAAGAATTTGGCCACGATTAAAGCCAAAGATCTGGTACGGGCTGCTATTCACAGAGTAGCTTTCCATAAGGCACTTGAAAAGAAAAAAGTACCTGTGAACCCTGATGTCATGATTGTTGGCGGTGGAATTTCTGGGATTACGGCCGCTCTTAATCTTGCCCACGCCGGGAAAAAAGTTTACTTAGTGGAGAAAGAACCGACGATTGGGGGGTATATGGCAAAATTTGACAAAACCTTCCCTACCCTCGACTGTGCAGCATGTATTCTTACCCCAAAAATGTCGGCAGTCAAAAAGCATCCGAACATCACCCTCTGGTCTTACTCCGAAGTATCGGAAGTCGATGGATTTGTTGGTAATTACAAGGTGAAGGTGACACGCAAGCCAAGGTATGTGATCGAAGACCTCTGCGTCGGCTGTAACGCCTGTGTGGAAAATTGCACCTTCAAGTCGTCGAAATTCCCCGATGAATTCAATTTCGGCCTGAGCAACCGCAAACCGGTCTTTATCCCATTTCCCCAGGCCACACCGCTTGTGGCCCTCATCGATCCAGAAACCTGTATTCACTTCAGGACAGGAAAATGCAAACAGCCGTGTGCCGAAGCCTGCGACCGTAAGGCTTTTGATTTTAACATGAAACCTGAAATCAAAGAGGTGGAAGTAGGTACGATTATACTGACAACCGGATTTAAGCCGTTCAATCCGCTTAAATCACCTTACTATGGCTATGTTAAATATCCGAATGTATACACCTCACTTGAAATTGAAAGACTGGTCAATGCTTCCGGACCAACAGAAGGTCATGTAAAACTAAGGGATGGATCCGAGCCCAAGAGCATTGGGATCATTCACTGCGTAGGTTCCAGGGATGAAAAAACCAATAAATGGTGTTCCAAAGTATGCTGCATGTATTCGTTGAAGCTGGCCCACCTATTGAAAGAACATACCGGTGCGGAGATTTACAATTTCTACATCGATATGCGGACACCGGGTAAAGGCTATGAAGAATTTTATGACAAACTGTTGAACGAAGGTGTGCATTTTATCCGGGGCCGTGTTGCAGAAGTCACAGACTGGGCCGTTACGGATGCTGAGAAAGGCAAATTGATCCTGAGGGTTGAAGATACGCTTATCGGCGCTGTAAGAAGAGTTCCGGTTGATATGGTCGTTCTTTCCCTGGGTCTTGAACCGGGAAAAGACGCGCAGGATATCCGCAGGATGTTCAATATTTCCTGTTCCAACGAAGGATTTTTCCTGGAACGTCATCCAAAGCTCGCGCCGGTCAGCACATTTACGGATGGCATCTTTATTGCCGGTGCCTGCCAGGGCCCGAAAGATATTCCCGACAGCGTTGCCCAGGCCGGAGCAGCTGCCGCTGAGGCACTGGCGCTGATCGATGCGGGGTTTGTTGAACTGGAACCTAACACAGCACATATTAACGAGGAATTATGCTGTGGTTGCCAGGTATGCATCAACATGTGCCCGTATAAGGCCATTTCCTTTGACAATGAAAAAGGCAAGTCATTCATTAATGAAGCGATTTGCAAAGGATGCGGCACTTGCCTGGGTGCTTGCGGTTCCGGAGCTATCTCCCAGCATCTCTTTGAAGATGATATGATTTACAGTGAAATTGAAGGGCTGATGATTGATATATGATCCAGGATCCAGGATCTGGGATTTAGAATCTAGGATTTAAATTTTGAATTTTGAATTTTGAATTTTGAATTTTGAACTTAATATGATGGAGACAAACATTACTGATGCTTCCAACTGGTCACCGAAAATTGTGGCATTTTTCTGCAACTGGTGTACCTATACCGCCTCGGATCTTGCCGGCGTATCACGCTTGCGATATGCACCGACAACCCGCGTCATCCGCGTGATGTGTTCAGGCCGTATCGAGCCGTCATTCATCCTGGATGCCTTCACCAAAGGTGCCGACGGAGTATTGATCGGGGGATGCCACCCGGGCGATTGCCATTATTCGGAAGGCAATTATAAATGCCTTCGCCGTTTTCAGCTTTTACAGAAATATGCAGAACAGATCGGCCTGGAAAAAGACCGGATGAGGCTCGAATGGATCAGCGCTTCCGAAGGAAAACGATTACAGGAAGTGGTGAACGAGATGACAGAAACTCTCCGTCAATTAGGTCCGTCGAAAATTAAACAAGTTGTTGAAACCTTTGATAAATAACGATAACCGTTATGGCTGATATAAAACCCAAACTTAAGCTGGCCGTTTACTGGGGAGCGGCGTGTGGCGGTTGCTGCGTTTCGGTGCTCGATGTTCACGAGCACCTGTTCGACATTACTGAACATGCTGACCTGGTCTTCTGGCCCATCGCCCTGGACACCAAGTATGAAGACGTCGAAGCTATGCCGGATCAATCCATCGATATCACTTTGTTCAATGGCGCGGTCCGCAATAGTGAAAACGAGCATATGGCACACGTCCTCCGGAAAAAATCAAAAATCCTGATCGGTTATGGCTCTTGTGCTCATATGGGTGGAATACCCGGACTGGCTAATTTCTCCACGAAAGAAGATCTGCTCAGGAGAGTCTATGAAGAAAGCGAATCCACTGAAAATCCGCGTAAAGTAAGGCCGGTAAGTGATTACCAGACCGAAGAGGGCCAAATTCACATCCCCGTTTTTTATAATGATGTGATGACGCTCGGGCAGGTCGTGGATGTCGATTATTTTATTCCGGGCTGTCCGCCTCAATCAGAAAGACTGGTTGAAGTATTCATGGCGGTTGTCTCAGGAGCTGCCCTTCCGCCGAAAGGATCGGTCATCGGTGCTCTTGCCCGGGTCCAGTGTGATGATTGCAAACGCAAAAAAACTGATAAAAAGGGCATTACACGGTTTTACAGGCCATGGGAAGTGACCGATGACGGTGAAACCTGCCTGAACGAACAGGGCATTTTATGCATGGGCCCTGTGACCCGGGGAGGTTGTGGAGTAAGGTGCGTTGAAGGCAATGCCCCTTGCCGGGGCTGTTACGGCCCACTGGATGACATCCCGGATGCCGGGGCAAAAGCCCTTTCTGTGATCGCATCCATGCTTGAAGGCAAGGAAGACAGAGAAATCGAAGCTGCCATCGATTCAATTGCCGATCCGGCCGGCACATTTAACCGGTTCAGTTTACCCGCATCAAAAATCAGGAGAAAACTATCATGAAACAGATCACCATAGATCCCGTAACACGCCTGGAAGGCCACGGTAAAATTGAAATATTTTGCAATGACGACGGAAGTGTCGAAAATGTATATTTCCAGGTACCTGAGCTCAGGGGCTTTGAAAAATTCTGTGAAGGGCGTCCGATAGAGGAAGTATCTCAAATTGTCACCAAAATATGCGGTGTTTGCCCGGGTTGTCACCATATGGCGGCCGGTAAAGCTGCGGATATGGTTTTCGGGGTGGAGCCCCCTCCTGCTGCAAAAAAAATCAGGGAACTGTTTTATATGGCCCATTTTGTGCACAGCCATATCGCTCACTTTTACGCACTCGGGGCTCCTGACTTCGTCGTCGGCCCGGATGCCCCTAAAGCCGAGCGGAATATCCTCGGTGTCATCGGAAAAGTCGGGAAAGAGATCGGCCTGGAGGTCATTAAACAAAGAAGACATGCCCAGGAAATCCAGGCATTGCTGGGAGGCCACCAGACGCATGTGGTGCTGAATGTACCGGGTGGCGTGAGAAAAGGCCTGAATGAAGCACAACGAAAAGAGGTTGAAGAGAAAGCCCGGGGATTTGTCGGATTTGCCAAATTCTCCATGAAGCTGTTTAATGATGTGGTACTGGCTAACCAGCAATTTGTCGACCTGATCCTGAATGGACCTTATTCCTTGAATATTCACTCCATGGGACTTGTCGATAATAATAACAAGGTGAATTTCTATGATGGTAAAGTAAGGGTGGTTGATACCGGCGGAAAAGAATTATTCAAATATTCGCCAACTGAGTACCGCGATTTTATTGCTGAACGGGTAGAGCCTTGGAGCTACCTGAAATTTCCGTATCTGAAAAAGATTGGATGGAAAGGATTTGTTGAAGGACAGGATTCGGGAGTTTACCAGGCAACGCCACTTTCCAGGCTTAATGCTGCGGATGGAATGGCTACGCCGGTGGCCCAGGAAGAGTACGAGCGGATGTTTTCCACACTGGGCGGGAAACCGGTCAACGCGACACTGGCCATGCACTGGGCCAGACTGGTTGAACTGATCTATGCTGCCGAACATTGCCTGGAACTGGCCACCGATCCGGAAATCACCAGCCAGGACCTCAAGGCAAAGATTGATAAAGTACCTGCTGAAGGTGTTGGTATTGTTGAAGCCCAGCGCGGAACACTAACGCACCATTACTGGACCGATGAGCGCGGAATTGTGACCAAAGCCAATCTTATTGTCGGGACAACCAATAACCATGCGGCAATCAGTATGTCGATCAAAAAGGCTGCAGAGGGACTTATCAAACAAGGGGAAGATGTTACGGAAGGCATCCTCAACAAAGTTGAAATGGCTTTCAGGGCTTATGATCCCTGCTTCTCCTGTGCAACCCACCATTTACCCGGACAAATGCCCCTGACAGTCAATTTCAGGGACCTTGACGGCAATATCGTTCGTAGTGTCTCAAGGTAAAATCCTTATCCTGGGCTTCGGGAGCGATGCTTTGTCTGATGATGGACTGCCCGTCAGGCTTGTTTTTGATTTGCAAATCATCCTGGGTAACGAACGGTTCGATTTCAACACCAGCCCGGTGGGTGGCCTGGAATTGCTTGAATTGCTCGGTGGATACCAGCATGTTATTCTGATTGATACCCAAATGACGGGTAGAAAAACTCCTGGAACGATCAGCCTGTTCACTCCCGACAATTTTGAGGAGACCTTTCATCTTTCAAGCCAGCATGATCTTTCTTTTCATCACACGATTAAAATGGCTATAGATCTGGACATTCCATTTCCATCAGTAATTCAGGTTATTGCTATTGAAATTTCGGAAAATAAAAAATTAAGCTTTGAATTTTCAGACCGGATTAAAGAACAATATCCCGGCATTCTTAAAAAAATTATCAAACAGCTTACAGAGACTCCCTGAAATTGGTACTCAATCCATCCGATTTAATACCTTTGCCCGCTTTAATTTTAACTACTGAAAATGAAAAAGTCAGTACTCCTTCATTTTGGCATTTACCCCATTATCATGCTGAGCATGATCTTCTGGGGAATGTCTTTTGTCTGGAGTTCTATCGTCTTCAAATATTACAATCCGATCACCACCATATTTCTAAGGCTGGTGATCTCAACTGCCCTTCTGGTTTCGTTTGTTTTCCTGACAAAACAGTTTGAAAAATTAAAGAAAGAGGATCGTGGATTATTCCTCATATCGGCACTTTTCAATCCTTTTTTTTATTTTCTGGGAGAAAATTTTGGCTTGAAAAACTCCTCACCAACGATCAGTGCGGTGATCATCGCTACAATTCCTTTGTTTTCACCGGTAGTCGCATTTTTTGCCCTGAAAGAAAAACTATCTACCCTCAGCATTGCCGGCATTTTTATCTCCTTTTTCGGGGTAGGCATCATGCTGATCAATCCGGACCTTTCATTGAATGCCTCTCCGTCAGGGATTGTTTTCTTACTTTGGGCTGTTTTTTCCGCCGTGATTTATTCGGTATTTCTCAAAAAACTCACCCTGAAATATACGTCACTGACCATTATAACGTACCAGAATGCCATCGGAATTTTTTATTTCCTTCCTTTGTTCCTCATTTTCGACTTTGATCATTTTTTATCCGTCAGACCTAATTTTGAACTGGTTTCCTCCTTACTGCAGCTTTCTCTATTTGCATCATCACTGGCATTTATCTTTTTTACGATGGCTGTCAAGGAATTGGGCGTAAGCCGAACCAATGTCTTTTCAAACCTCATTCCGGTTTTCACTGCTATTTTTTCTGCTATCTTTATCGCTGAAAATTTCTCAGCAACTAAGATCACCGGCATGGCTATAGTGATTTTAGGCGTGATGATCGCTCAGTTTAAAAGACGATAGGACGGTACGACTGTTGGACTGTAAGACTGTAGGAGTTGAAAATGACCACTTTATGACCACATTTTGACTACTTAATGACCACTTTATAAATACTTTATGACAAAAACCCGAATTACTGTACTTGGAGCCGGGCTGGTGGGATTTCCAATCGCGCTTGACCTGAGCAAAGACGAGAACTTTGAGATTACGTTGTGTGATATCAGAAAAGACAGGCTTGAAGAAATTAACGCCAAACATGGAATCAACACGTTGTTGGTTGACTTTTCGGATGAGGATTTTGTTAGGAAAACCGTCAGAAATGCCGATTTTGTGGTCAGTGCTGTACCGGGTTACCTGGGTTACCAGACCCTGAAACTGGTCATTGAAGAAGGAAAGAATGTGGTCGACATTGCCTTTTTCCCCGAAAATCTGTTTGATTTGAAGGAATTAGCGGAAAGAGCAGGAGTAATTGCGATTTCTGATATTGGAGTTGCACCAGGGATGAGCAATATTTTAACGGCATACGGTTCTAAACAACTTGATAAAACCGATAAGGTAAGGATTTATGTTGGTGGATTGCCCAAGGTAAGGCAACTACCGTTCGAATACCGGGCTGTTTTCTCTCCCATCGATGTGATTGAAGAATATACGCGGCCAGCCCGGTTCATACGCGATGGCAAACTTGTCGAAATGCCTGCCCTTTCGGAACCTGAATTTTTGAATTTCAATGGATTAGGAACACTTGAAGCCTTTAATAGTGATGGTTTACGTTCACTGATCTATACGGTTGAATGTCCGGACATGATCGAAAAGACTTTACGGTATCCCGGTCATATTGCTAAAATTAAGCTACTGCAGGAAATTGGATATTTCTCCGACAAATCCATTAACGTCAAGGGCCAGCTCATCCGCCCGATCGACGTGACGACCCAGCTTCTTTTCCCCTTATGGGATTTGAAAAATGAAGAAGACATAACCGTGATGATGGTGATGGTTGAAGGGCATAAAAACGGGAAAAAGATGAGGTATACATGGGATCTGTCGGATCAGTTCGATATCTCAACAGGCATTCACAGCATGGCCAGGACAACAGGTTATACCGCCACTGCTGCGGTGAGGATGATCACTTCAGGTTTATATAAGCGTAAAGGAATATCCCCGCCTGAGTACGTGGCCTTTGAACCGTCTTGTGTTGAATTCATGCTGAATGACCTGGCAAAACGAGGCGTTATCTACCGGGAAAAGGTTGAATCATTATAAAAATGTTCTCTCAGCGGCAATTATTTTTTGAATACCTTGGTCTGCCATCGTTGCAGCCACTCGGGGTGGAAATTGCTTCGGCAAAAGGTGTCTTTTTGTACGGACCTGAAGGAAAAGATTACATAGATTTAGTTTCTGGAGTGACCGTCAGTAATTTAGGGCATCAGCACCCGGAAATTATCCATGCTATCAAAGCCCAGGCCGAAAAGCATTTACATCTTATGGTTTACGGTGACTTGATCCAGTCGCCACAGGTAAGGTTGGCTGAGAAATTGACCTCACTCCTGCCTCACAATCTTCAATCGGTGTACTTTGTAACGTCAGGCAGTGAAGCCATTGAAGGTGCTTTGAAGCTGGCTAAACGATATGCAGGACGCAATGAAATCATCGCATTTAAAAATGCTTATCATGGTGGAACCCATGGAGCGCTGAGCATTTGCGGCCATGAAGAGCTGAAATATGCTTTCCGGCCATTGCTTCCCGGTATTAAAATGCTGGATTTTAACGACACGGATTGTCTTGATTATATCACTGCTTCAACGGCCTGTGTTGTTGTCGAATCCATCCAGGCGGAAGCAGGAATTATTCTTCCTGAAAATGATTTCCTGGTAAAACTTCGTGATCGTTGCAATGAAACCCGCACCCTGTTGATCCTTGATGATATCCAGATGGGTATGGGTCGGACCGGGAAAATGTTCAGCTTTGAGCATTTCGGGTTCATTCCGGATATACTTTGCCTGGCTAAAGCATTTGGGGGTGGAATGCCGCTCGGGGCTTTTATCTCTACCAAAGATATCATGCATACTCTTACGCATAATCCTGAATTAGGCCACATTACAACATTCGGAGGGCACCCGGTTAGCTGTGCGGCTGCTCTGGCCTCACTTGAAGTACTGACTTCATCTGAACTTATCAATGCTACTGAACAAAAGGCAAATATCTTCATTGACCGGTTAAAAAATCATCCGTTAATCAGGAGCATCCGTCATAAAGGGCTCATGATTGGCATCGATCTGGAAACCAGGGAGCAGGTTGTAAAACTGATCCGGTTTTTTGTTGAACATGGTTTAATTGCCGATTCGTTCCTTTTTCGTCCACAGTCCTTCCGGATTGCTCCCCCTTTGATCATTACCGAAGAAGAAATCCATCTTGCCTGCGACCGGATCCTCGACAGCCTTGATCTGCTATAGCCTTTTCAAATTGCTCTGAAAGATCCTCTTTTAATCCGTAGAGATTATCTGTGTAATCTGTGCTTTTTATCTGTGAAATCTGTGGGAAAAGAATAATATACGCCATTATGTCATTAATCTTACAATGAATGTTAAAACGAACAGTCATAATGGCACATATTCAATAATAAAATGATCCGGTTTAATTTTTGATCCCATATTCCTGAATTTTTAATTAATAATTTAAACTTAAATCTAAACATTAAATTAAAGGAGGAACAAGTTATGTTACCAGCATTAAGAAAAAAGAGCGCATTTCCGAGCCTGATTGATGAATTCTTCGGCGGTGATGTTTTCCCCGGATTCTTCCTTGACTTCGACAAAAGGATGGTCACACCGGCTGTCAACATTATCGAAAGCAAAGACGATTACCGGATTGAGGTTGCCGCTCCCGGGCTCGATAAAGCTGATTTCAGGATCAACATTGAAAACAATGTATTGACAATCAGCGCTGAGAAAGAAGAAAAACATGAAGCAAAAGAGGAACAATACATGCGCAGGGAGTTCAATTATTCCACATTCTCCCGCTCTTTTACGCTGCCTGAGAGCATGGATACTGAAAAGATCATGGCAAAACACAAGGAAGGTGTTTTGGCTGTAATTATTCCGAAAAAGGAAGAAGCCAGGACAAAACCACCTCGCTCAATCAGCATCTCATGATAGAGATTAGAAGTCATTGATTATTTGCAATTTGGAATAATAACACAGAGGTTGTCTCAAAAGTCTGAGCAGCCTCTTTTTTTTTGGTAGTCCCACTATAGTCGTAGTACGATTTTTTATAACGAATTCTCTAAAACCATTCTCTCATGTCAGAATAATGGAATTTAAACGAGTATTGCTAACAATAAAATATGCAGAATTTTGTTCTGTACTTTTGACAACCAAACCGAAAAAATGCCAGTTTATCTTCTCAGCGATGAATTGATTTTCCCCAATCCGGCAATGGCCGATCAGGATGGATTGCTGGCCGTGGGTGGCGATCTTTCACCAGACCGGCTTATCCTGGCTTATGAAAACGGCATTTTCCCCTGGTTTAGCGATGAATCGCCTATTTTATGGTGGTCGCCTGATCCGAGAATGATGTTGTTCACTGCAGAGTTTAAAATATCGAAAAGTCTTTCACAATCCATTCGCAGGAAGAACTACCAGGTACGCTTTGATGAAAATTTCAAGGCTGTGATCACGGGTTGTGCCTCTACTTTGAGGAAACATGAATTGGGAACATGGATCATACCTGAGATGGTCGAAGCCTATTGTAAACTCTTTGATATGGGATTTGCCCATAGTGTTGAAACTTACCAGGATGACAAACTCGTTGGTGGATTGTACGGTATTTCTATCGGCAGGGCATTCTTCGGTGAATCGATGTTTTTTATTGAACGGGATGCTTCTAAAGTTGCCCTGGCAGCGCTTATCGAGCGTATGAAAGATTGGGATTTTCATTTCATTGATGCTCAACAGCAAACCACTCATTTGCAAAGTCTTGGAGCACGGCCAGTTCCAAGGGATACCTTTCTTGAATTATTGAAGAAAGCTGTTAACTTACCCACGATTACCGGGAAATGGTAATTTTGCTTTAAAAATATTAAGGATGAATGAAGATACGGAGAAATTCATGCGTGAAGCCATCAGGCTTGCGACGATGAATATGGAAAGTGCACATGGTGGACCGTTCGGTTGTGTGATCGTAAAAGATGGCAAGGTCATCGCTACCGCATTTAATGAAGTTTTGAGCACCAATGATCCGACAGCACATGCTGAAATTGTCGCCATCCGTCGGGCTTGTGCAGCATTAAATTCATACCAGCTCGAAGGTTGCGAGATTTATAGCAGTTGCGAACCCTGTCCGATGTGCCTCGGTGCGATTTACTGGAGCAGACCTGATAAAGTCTATTATGCCGCATCAAGACATGATGCTGAAAATGCCGGTTTTGACGATAATCACATCTACCAGGAACTTTCCCAGCCCCTTCCCCGCCGGGTCATTCCCTTTGAACAAATCATGCAGGATGAAGTTCAGGAAATTTTTGGGCGATGGATAAAGTTGAATAATAATATCAAATATTAGGGATTCCATCCGCCGCCTGGCAGACTCTATCCCAATAAATAGTCTATCTTTGCCAAAAAAATATTACATGAAAAACAAAATTATCGTATCGTTCATTATTTTGCTTCTGGCTTTCAATGTGGCAGCCCAGGATAATGGTAAAGGTAAAAAAGCCAAGACCGAGGTTAAAGAAACCACCGCGGTCATTGAAGAACAAACATTAAAAAATGCCGCGGATTCTCTATCCTACAGTTTTGGCCTGTTAATCGGGAACAACATGTTTGTCCAGGGCGTCAAAGAAGTCAACCAGGATATGTTCATGGCCGGATTTAACAAAGGCTATATAAATCAGGAGCCTGCATTAGGAATTGAAACGGCCAATCAATATGTTCAGGATTATTTCAACAAACAAATTTCAGACGAAGCCAATATGAATTTAGAAAAAAGCAATGCATTCCTGGCGGAAAACCAGGCCAAAGAAGGTGTAGTAGCGCTTCCCAGCGGATTACAGTATAAAGTCATTACACCCGGAACCGGTGATTCACCATTACCTACAGACCAGGTCAGGGTGCATTACCACGGTACTTTCATTGATGGAAAAGTATTTGACAGCTCCATTGAACGCAACGAGCCTATTGTTTTCGGTGTCAGCGAGGTCATACCCGGTTGGACAGAAGCGCTTCTACTTATGCAGCCTGGAGCAAGATGGATGCTCTACATCCCTCCGGCATTGGCATACGGCGAACAGGGAGCCGGTGGTGTTATCGGCCCCAACCAGGCACTCATCTTTGAAGTGGAACTGATCGAGATTGTGAAATAATTTTATTAACCTGTCAGATCTGCAACACTGACAGGATTTCCCTTTAAACCTGACGGCGTTGATTACCCGTCAGGTTTAATTATTAAACGGTTTTTCTGAGTCAAAATCCGGCCGGTAGTTTTCATGGCTGGATAATTCCTGTACCCAGCCATTTTCAAAACCAAGGCATTCAAGTTCATCAGTCACTTTTTCATACTCTTTCGATGTAAGTGTCCGTCCCAGGATTTCGTGGTTCTTGACCTGGTAGGTCGGGTAATATTGTGCCATCAGGGAGATATGAACTTCATTGGAAAGTTCACTGGCAATATTCCTTAAGACCGTGACACTATTGCCGGGATAGCCAGGTAAAACCAGGTGCCTGATAATCATCCCCTTTGTGGCATATCCGTCATCATGTAAAGGCAATCTGGCGCCTTTCTGACGAAACATTTCCTTCAGGGCGGCCAGGGCGACTTTCGGATAATCTTTCACATCAGAATATTTTCGTCCCACTTCTTTATCTGCATATTTATAATCAGGAAGATAAATATCAATATATGGTTCAAGTGATCTCAGACTCTCAACCGTATCATAACCATTTGAATTATAAACGAAAACCGGGTTGAAACCCAGGGCTCTCAGTGCATTAACAAGGATTTTCACCTGGGGGATAAAATGCGATGGCGAAACAAATCCCACCTGATTGATCCCGGTGGATAAAATGGAAATAATTTGTTTAAGGACGTCCTCCAGCTTCATTTTATTCGCACTGTAATCCAGTGTATTACAACTTATCTGATGATTCTGGCAATAAATGCATTGAAGATTGCAGTTGGTAAAAAACACATTGCAAATGCCCTTATCACCAGAAATGACCGGTTCTTCACCCTGGTGAGCAAATATGGAAGAAATGCTGAAGGACGCATCCGCTTTGCAATAGCCCAACTTTCCGGAAAAACGGTCGGCATTACAATTCCGTGGACAAATCCTGCAAGCCTGCAATTCTTCGAGCAACTTCAGCAATTCACTATATTTTAAATCTCTAATTCTATCTTCGAGGCTTGCCATTTCAATATTTTAATTGATTTTCTCTGCGCAACTTTGCGGCAGTTTTGCGTTTCTTCGCGTGAAAAAAAATCATTTCGCAGAGTTACGCAAAGAAACGCAAAGTTACGCAGAGATAAGATTAACTTGAAAACATCATGTTATCACATTAAATTTGTGCGAACAAAACCATGATGATGATATCGTTTCGTTCAATTATTTTATTCCTGCTTTTTTTACCACTGTATGGTCTTTATGCACAGCAACTTGAAATTTCAGGGCCGAATACATTTTCTGTCCAGGGATTCACTAGCCATGACAAAACCAGGTATCATCTTTACAACAAAGTTCCTGTATTCAGTGTGATCGTCGATGGGACTATTCATTCTTCAGAACAAGCCAGGCTTGAGCTTGGGCAGGATGGGCCATACCTGAATTTCAACGAGCGTTTCAGGATCAGATTTTTGGAGCACAACCAATCTTTATATCCCGGAAAATATTCCTTTACACTGTTTAATCTCACAGCAGATACCCTTGACGTTGAGAATTTCGTTCCGTTCGGTCAGTCGCCTGATCACCTTTATTTAACCTCGACCGGACCCTGGGCGCTGGCCAGGGCTAAGCTTTTTATTCCCGGTCAGGGGCCCGTGGGTGTGATCCTGCCTGATAACGCCTGGGAACTTGGTTACGGAGCCATTAAAGTCGATGATACAACAAACCTTTGTGCTCTGGCACGGAGAACAAAAACAGAGAAGGCCGAATCCAGGCGATACAGGACTCTTGTTTACACTGGCGGTTATGTGGAATACGAAATGTGGGTTGAAGAATACAGCGGTGAATGGCAAAACGGGCTTAAACTCATGTTCCGGGATAAATACCTTTTCGATCTTACTGTATTTGATGATAGCCTTTACCGGCGAAATGATCTGAAGTGGATACGTCATGCTTACCTAATCGGATTGCAGCTTGCCTGGAATGAAGAATTCTACAGCTATCCCAAAAGCGAATATACGGTTGCTGAATACCTGGAAGAAGGAAGAAAAACTTTTGGAGGCTATGATGTGCTTGGTCTTTGGCCTACCTGGCCCAGGCTGGGCGTGGATCAACGAAACCAGTGGGATTTATTTTCTGATATACCCGGTGGTCTGCCCCAGTTAAAGAAACTGTCGCTGCAATGGAAGGAACAGGGAACGAAATTCTTCATCTGCTATAATCCCTGGGATGAAAGCACCCGGTCTGAAAATCCATATGAAGGCATGGCAAACCTGATCCGGGAGACGGATGCCGACGGTGTGGTGCTTGATTGCCATGGAGCTTCCAGTTACGCATTGCAACATGCCGCAGACAGCGTGAAAGCCGGTGTGGTCATGTACAGCGAAGGCATGGCCATTGTAAAAGACATGCCCGGTATTGTCGCCGGCCGGGTGCACGATGCGATCGTCCTTCCGCCGCCACTGAATCTCAATAAGCTGATCAAACCTGATTTTGCCATCTTCCGGGTCTGCCAGTTGCACGACGGACGGATCAGGCGTGAGGCATCCATCGCCCTGTTCAACGGGTATGGGACCGAACTGAATTCGTTTGCTCCCGGCAGGCCTGATAGCATGGAGGAAGATCTCGTATACCTAGGCAAAACCACCCGGATCCTGAGGGAAAACACGTCTAATTTTCTTTCCGATGAGTGGACTCCCCTTATCCCGACCGTTAAAGACAGCATCTGGGTCAACAAGTGGCCTCTCGGACAAAAAACCATTTATTCTGTATTTAGCCTGGTCCCGGAAGGTTTTCAAGGACCATTATTTGAAGAAAATAAGCCGGAAGGTATGCACCTGGTCAGTCTCCGGCACCATGAAGAACTGACCTGGACCGATAAAGGCGGCAGTTCATACATTCCTGCAAAAGTTGAAGCATTTAATGCATTTGACCTGGGGACGAGAGCTGAAGGAAATATAGATTGTATCGCCTTGTTGCCGGATTTGATTAACGCTTCACTTCGTGAAGGTTATTTGGTGATTGGATTGAATGAGGATGTCGGCGATGAAATTCGCGTCTGGGCTGGCGACCCCTCCTATCAGAATGACCGGTTCAGGATACTATCGGCAACCAATCAGCGCATCAACCTGATGGAGATGTTTGGCTGGTATGAAGGCAAGTTCGTGATCCAGCTTTTTAATGACGGAGAATTGCAGGATGAACGGATTGTAAAGCTCGAACCCGGAACCCCAATAAAGATCAATCCAAAAGAGACCACCGCTCCATCTTCCAATACACCCGAAGGGATGGTGCTTATCCCGGCAGGTTCATTTGATTTCATGGCAGAAAACACGGATCAGTTCATTCCATATCCCGACACAAGGGAACCGGTAAATATTGAAATTCAATCCTTTTATATGGACAAATACCCGGTCACCAATGCGCATTATCTCGAGTTCTTAACCTCTTCAGGTTATCATCCTGAAGACCCTGTTAATTTTCTGAAGCACTGGATCGATGGTAAAATTCCTGAAGGACTTGAAGACCACCCGGTGGTTTATATAAGCCCGGATGATGCCAAAGCTTATGCGGTATGGGCCGGCAAAAGGCTACCGACGGAAGTGGAATGGCAGTATGCCGCAGGTGGATCGAAAGGATATAAATGGCCCTGGGGAAATGAATTTGACTCCTTAAAATGCAATTATGCAACGGGTTTAACCACGCCGGTAAGCCAGTTCACGAAAGGAAAAAGCCCTTTCGGGGTTCAGGACCTGGTTGGAAATGTCTGGCAGTTAACTTCCGATATATATTTCAACGGAACTTACTATTTTGTGATCATGAAAGGAGGAAGTTGTTATCGGCCAACTTCCTCCTGGTGGTATGTAAAAGGCGGCCCTCAGGCAATCAACTGGCACCAGCAGCTATTGCTGGTTTCTCCTTCATTTGACCGGAACGCGACGGTGGGTTTCAGGTGTGTGAAAGATATTATGCCGTAATCACTGCAGTGTGTTGTAATAATCAACTACAGCTTTTAACTGCTCGCAGGAATTCATTTTCATTTGATGATCTGCCATAAACTGCTTCACCTGGCCTTCTTTATCCTTAAAGGCATTCAGGACACTGGTCTTATTGACCCTGATTTGCCGGGCAATTTCGTTATTCATCGCGATATAATATGTACACTCCCTGACATAGATATCTTCCTCAAGAGCAGGTTTTGACTCTGGCGAAACATGATATTTTACCGTACGCCGGATCAATAATTTGCAATTGCCTTCAGTGACCAGTTCCATGTACCCTTTCCCGATCACATCACCTGTTTGAAAATCCGTATAAATGAAATGGTGGTTTCCCAGCATAAAGCATTTCACTTCTTCAGGTTTCGCAAAAGCCAGAGTGTCTTTATCCCTGACAAACTGCAACTGCTGGTGGTAAAGGTCATACCGGAGCGTTTGATTTTCAAGGATTGAATTGTCTTTTAACATTACCCGTCCTGATGACCAGCCTGGTTCAAGATAGCAGGTAATATCGGCATTTGAGAGTCCGACCGGGCAACCTGCTCCACCCGTGGAACCCTGTTTTTGCATTTGCGACATCTCGCCTGTCGACCTGGCATATTTTGGAGGATTTTGCGATTTGGAGGGATTGGCCACCGGTTTGATCCCCTCGTTCTGTGCCCCGGACAATAAAGGGAATATGAAGGAAATTGCCAGGAGCATACACATGGTCCTTTTCATGGCTGACGTTTTTATGTCATTGGATAATAAATATTTATAAGTTATTATTCCTATAAAGATACACAAAATTGAGGACATTTTCAAGTAAAACATCGAATTAATTTACATATAGTTAATATAAAATTGCGAAGTGCAATATTTAAGGTATGAACTGATTTTATTATATTTAGAATTCAATTTCTGATTTGTCTGATAGATTTTAAACTAATATGGACTGGATTTGGATCATTCTTGGTATTATTTGCCTCCTTGTTGGGATTCTTGGAGCCGTTGTTCCCGCTTTGCCGGGACCACCCTTAAGCTTTGTCGCTCTGGTTCTCTTGCAATTCACTGATAAAAAACCATACACTGAAGATTTTTTGATCATCATGGGTGTAATTATGGTCGTGATATCAGTACTCGATTATGTTATCCCTATTTATGGTACGAAGAAGTTTGGCGGATCAAAACAGGGTATTTGGGGCAGTACCGTTGGATTGATTGTCGGGATCTTTATTTTACCGGCAATCGGGATCGTCATCGGGCCTTTTGGTTTGCTGGGAATTATTATCGGCCCGTTCCTCGGGGCATATATCGGTGAGAAAATGAGTGGAAAAGATCATGAAAATGCCATTCGGGCTGCTTTTGGCTCCTTTATCGGCTTTATCACCGGGACCGTCATGAAACTCGCCTATTGTATCGTTGCAGGGGTTTATTTTGTGATAGGATTATTCTAACACCTGGCTCCTCAGGGAGAGGAATTGATTTGTGTATCGCCATTTTCCTACCATAATCCCGTCCTTCAGGACTTTTTGTGGTGATGAAAAGTGATTAGATTCATTACTGCTTCAATGATTTAAATAATTTTCTCAAAGATTCTCCGTTAAGAGGAAAATCTATATTCCATGACTTTCGCGAATCTTCGTGTTTCTGTGTCTTTGTGGCTGAAAAACCATAGACTTGATAAAAGATCCTGGCTTATACTTACAGCCATGCTTTCGGTTTGTTTTTCCGCTTCAGCCCAGGTGGAAAATATAAAAGAAACGATCCTCGGTGAAGTCAATAAACTGAGAGCTTCGGGCTGCCAGTGCGGTGATGAGTACATGTCCCCTGCCGGCCCGCTGGTATGGAATGAACTGCTCGAAAAAGCAGCGGTACGGCATGCAGACGACATGGCTGATCATACCCATTTCGACCATGTGGGCACCGACAAATCAACATTATCAGACCGGATTGAGGATACGGGTTACGTGTGGTATACACTGGGGGAAAACATCTCCTACGGTTACCCGGATGCGACCAGCGTGGTGCATGGATGGAAAGACAGCGACGGGCACTGCAAAAACATGATGAACCCCGTCTTTAAAGAACTGGGTGCAGCCAGGAATGGAACCTTCTGGGTACTGGACCTCGGAACTCAGAAATGAATATCACTCCTTTATGATCTTTCCCTGGAAATACTCACCATCACAGGATAATGAAACGAGGTAAAGGCCCGGTGCAAGTGAGGAGATGTCAATGATTTTTCCCTTGAACGGGGCAAGTTTCAAAACCTGGTTCCCCAGCATATCAATCACTTCGACACTATCGCAACGTTCGGGAAAATCAGCTGGCAACGCAAGAATTTGGCCGGCCGGGTTGGGAAAAAGCCTGATGATGTGGTGCATGTCCGGCTCGTTGATTTCGTTGGCGTAAGAGGCAAAAAGCCACTTGTAGGCATCGCCGAAATCCTGGCTCCAGAGGGCTTCATTATGGCCGCCACCGGGAATCACCGTCAGGCTAAGCTCATCTTCCGAAAATCCATTAGCCAGAAGACTATCCTGCATGTCCAGCATATCGTTGATCGTCCCCTGCCCTTCCGCACCGCCACACATGAGGTAAACGCGCATGGCATCCTGGTGGCCGGCATCATGTGTAAAGGACCAGACACTGTCGGAAAACCAGTACGATGGAGAATATATGCCTGCCTTACTGAAAACATCCTGGTACTTCAGCGCCCCGTAATGAGAGATCAGACCACCGAGCGAACTGCCCATGATGGCGGTATAATCCCGTTCGGGAAGCGTATTATAATTCGCATCAATAAAGGGTTTTAGTGTTTCCACGATAAACTGCATATACAGGTCGCCATCGCCACCACCATACAAAATATGAGGCCAGGGTGTGTACTCATTGATCCGCTCTTCACCGCCATTGTCAATCCCGACGACGATCGGCACTTTGTAACCCTCTTCAAACAACTCATTCAACGTTTCATCCACATTCCATTCCCCTGCAAAGGAAGTCGATGCATCAAACAGGTTCTGCCCGTCATGCATATACAGCACGGGATACTGCTGGCCTGAAGTTTCATAATCAGGCGGCAAATAAATCCAGATACGCCTTGTACGGCCAAGCTGCGGCATTTCAAAATCCTCGTCCATGACGTCGACATTTTCTTCTGCCGTGCTACCGCCCCCGCCTCCCTGGGCCCAATTATAAATAATTACACTGACTGTATCACCATTGCCGAATGTAAAAGTCCTGTTAGCAAGCTCTTCACCGTTGGGGCCTTTTTCCACGGTTTCCCAGCTTCCACGGGTAAATTTGAACTGGATCTGTGAACCTTCCGTAGCAGCCGGCAACGTGATCTCCCATTTTTGAGACTCATTGATTGCCATGCGGTTGTTAATATCGCCAGGTTGCCAGCCATTGAAATCACCGGCAATGTAAAGATAATCCTCAGGTGGCGTATAGGTCGGCAGTGAATCGACGATAAAGGTAACCTGCGCACAAAGTTGGCCTGATAAAATTACGAGTAAAAAGATGATTATTTGTTTCATAGCTCCGGGCATTTATAGTCATAAGGTGGTCATTAAGTTGTCATTAAGTTGTTATAAATCAATAATACACCCACTTACCTCCTACCGTCTTACCGTCCTACAGTCCTACAGTCCTTCATTCTTACCGTCCTTCAAACGCTTATCCTTTCCAGGAAAATCTCCGGTACACGGGCTACTTTTCTTGTGCTATAATCAAAAGCCACAAGCCCTGTGCTGCCCAAAAAGACGACTGTACCGTCATTTTCGCGTTTCACGGTATAAACCATGTTGAACGATGTCGTGGTTACATCATCAATACCAACATCAATGGTCAGCACATCATGCAAGAAGACTTCTTTCCTGAAATTGACATGAGCATCGCGCATAATGATGGCCGGACCGCCGATATTTTTCTCATTGAATCCCAGCGATTCAAGAAATGCAAGTCTTGCATCGTGAAAGACCAGGAGGGCTTTATCATTGCCCATATGACCGCCGTAATTGATATCGCCTACCCTAACCTCAATCCGGGCGACATTGCGTAAAGTGATCCATTTTGATTCTTCCATATTCATCTCATAAAATTACAATAATATAACAATCCCCTCACAAATACAACTTTCAGTGACTGTCCCTGTCAGGTCTGAATGACCGGCCGGTGTTTGAAGACTTGATCAATTGATTATCTTTGCGGCCTTTACCGATCGCAATGGCTAATCGCAATGCAGTTATAACAGGCACCATCTCCATCAGTATAGCCGCCATTATGTGGGGGCTTGACGGGGTTGTTCTTACACCACGGCTGTACAACCTGGATGTCGGCCTGGTGGTGTTTATCCTGCACGCATTGCCCTTCCTGCTGATGCATTCATTCCTTTATAAAGAATACAAGCATCTTAAAAAATTCAACAAGCGCGACTTGACGGTGATCCTCCTGATTGCCTTATTTGGCGGGGCCATCGGTACTTTATCGATTGTTAAAGCTTTGTTCCTGATCAATTTCAAGGAATTGAGCGTCGTGGTGCTATTGCAAAAACTGCAACCGGTTTTTGCTATCCTCCTGGCAGCCATCATCCTGAAAGAAAGAATAAACAAATACTTCATCCTCTGGGCGTCGGTTGCTTTAATCGGAGGGTATTTTCTTACTTTCGGCTTCAATCTTCCTGATATCAAGACAGGCTCTAAAACAGCCATATCCGCGATGTATGCCTTGCTGGCCGCGTTTTCATTTGGCAGTTCAACTGTCTTCAGCAAAATGATCCTCCAAAAATATTCGTTTAAAACCGCCACTTTTTATCGTTATGGTTTTACAGCTGTTATCATGCTTTTTTACCTGATCATCGCCGGAAAATCGATTTCATTCGAATCTGTAACGCCCAATAACTGGTTGATTTTCTTTATCATTGCCGTTACCACAGGCAGCGGGGCCATCTTCCTTTATTATTATGGATTAAACCACGTTAAAGCGTCCATTGCGGTCATGTGTGAACTCTTTTTCCCGATTTCAACCATTATTTTTGATTATGCATTCAATGGCGCCAGGCTTTCACCCGTACAATGGGTCAGTGCGGCGCTGATGGTGTTTGCTATTGTAAACCTCAATATGAGTGCACAGGAAACTGAAAAAACTTCTTCCTGACCTTTCTTTTGGCCGGCATTTTTCATATATTTGTTTCAGGAACTAATACGATTCGCCATGAGTGAACATGAAAGTGTGAAAAATGTATTTACCGGTTCTATTCTGGAGGCCAATTTCATTAAAAGCTTACTGGAGGAAAATGGAATTGGAGCGATGGTCCGCGACACGATGGGCGAAAGCCTGGTGGCCGGTTGGGTTTCCGGAGGATCAGACGACGCCGGATTGGTTTATGTGATCGAAAGCCACGAAGAAGAAGCAAAAAAAATCATCGAAGAATACCTTGCGAATAAGGAATGAACCTGCCAGGCTCCAGTAAAAAAATAGTTGTTGCCGATGATTTGTTTTTAACATTGCTTTCTGAAGATTCAGCTGCACCTCTTTTCAAATCCATAGACACTAACCGGCATCAATTGAGAAAATGGCTTCCGTTTGTCGATAATACCTGGAAAATTGAGGATACGGAAATGTTTATCAAATCCATCCTTCATACCTCAGGCCCGAAACCCGACCTTGTGTATGAAATCCGCTATCGTGAGCAATTTGCCGGGCTGATCGCGCTGAAAGAAATTGACCGTTGGAATAAACGGACCGAGTTGGGATATTGGCTGGATCCGCATTTGCAAGGTCAGGGTTTAATGACCAAATGTTGCACGGCTTTGATGGCCTATGCTTTTAAAAACATGAAAATGAACCGCATCCAGATAAAAGTTGGCATAGGCAATGCATCCAGCAGCCGCATCCCTGAAAAACTGGGCTTTAAATTTGAAGGCATCGAACGCCACGGGGAGAAATTCCATGATCACTATATTGATCTTGAAGTATACAGCATGCTCAGGCATGACTGGAAGTCCTGATTCTTTCTTAATTACATTTTGCTGCTTATGATGCGAATGATTACGACCCATGCTTTTCTCCTGATCTTATCTTCCATCGCCTTCTATTCAGCCGCGCAACCGCTGCAATTCAATGATCCGTATCTGGTCATCAATGCCAAATCCGGTGATCCGGTTTATACGACCTATACCGCAGCCATGGAAAGGTCAAGGCTTTACGGCGATAAAGGATATAAAATGATTTATGATGAATCCTCTCAGCCATTGAACTACGGTAGCGAACATGGCGGTCATATTTTCACGATCTGGGAGATCAATCAGGTTGTTGTTGACCATACAGGTGATTTTCACAAGCGACCGGTCATCAAAGTCTCTTTTCCCGATATGGTGGTTTTGAATTATGAGCCCTGGCCAG
>AMWB02165840.1_pt1 | contig 27136 bp, 17 predicted proteins | sample 200311 | NCBI WGS metagenome assembly AMWB02 (sample SAMN02737377, study PRJNA173069) | bioreactor metagenome | biome: anode biofilm in microbial fuel cells | place: USA: California | collected 2010-12-16 | reverse complement strand
TTTTCAATTAATTTTTCCTTTACTTTTGGCGCAATTTAATAATACATGAAGCTTAAACGACTTGCCGGTTTTATGCTGATGATGTTCCTCCTGGTGTTCCTGGCGGCATCCTGCGCATCAAACCGGCCCCCATACAAACACCACAAGCCCAGGCGCTCAAGCGGGTGCGACTGTTCGCGCTGGTCATATATTGTTCCCGAAAATATCCAGTATTTTTATGCCGGTCCGACAAACCCTCCGGGAAGGGCTTAAGTCCCATATTCCGGAACAATCACTGGAACTTGTCCTGGCGTGGATAGGAAACCGACCGTTTCATTTGCGCATCACCCGTGGACGCACCTCCAAACTCGGCGACTACAGGCCTCCCCAAAAAGATCATATACACCGGATTTCTGTCAATGGTGATCTGAATCCGTATGAATTTCTGATCACCCTGACGCACGAAATCGCCCATATGGCGGTCTGGGATAAATACCGAAAGAGAGTACAACCCCATGGACTTGCATGGAAGAATCAATATGCCGGTATGCTTGATGTTTTGCTCGGCATGAACATATTCCCGGATGAAATACAAACCATTATCCGTAAACAGGTAATTAACCCGAAAGCCACCAGCAAATGCGACACCGCCCTCACCCGGGCGCTGGATGAACACAACGGTGATGTGAAAGGTATCTTCCTCGAAGATATTCCTCACGGCGCAATTTTTTCCCTTCCCAACGGCCGCCGGTTCCAGAAACAGGAAAAACTGCGAAAATGGTTCCGCTGTATCTCCCTGGATAACCGCCGTCCTTACCGCATCAGCCCGGTGGCAAGAGTCTTGCCTGATGAATAATCCATGGATGTTTTGTACTTTTGTCCCAACCTGACTAATAACTAATAACCAATACCCAATAACCAGTACCCAATAACCAGTACCCAATAACCAATGACTAACGCAAACAACTACTGCATCATCATGGCGGGTGGCGTCGGGGCCAGGTTCTGGCCGATGAGCCGTACCGCCCACCCCAAGCAATTTATCGACATCCTCGGTACCGGGGCCTCACTGATCCAGCAGACCTATAGCCGGTTTATGGGGATCTGTCCGCCACAAAATGTTTTTGTCGTAACCCATGAAATTTATAAAGACCAGATCCTGAAACAACTGCCGGAGTTGACCGAAGACCAGGTCCTGCTGGAGCCCGGCAGGCGGAATACTGCGCCCTGCATTGCCTATGCCGCCTACAAAATTCTGCAGAAAGATCCCGAGGCCAACCTGATTGTTGCCCCATCTGATCACCTGATCCTGAAAGAAGATATTTTCCGGGATAAAATCAGTTTGGCCCTTCAGGCCGCTAAGGATAACCCATGGCTGATTACGCTCGGAATCAAGCCATCACGGCCGGATACAGGATACGGATATATCCAGTTTAACCGCGAAATTTTCGATTCCAGGTACGATGCACTTCACAAAGTGAAAACATTTACGGAAAAGCCCAGCCATGAACTGGCCCTGACCTTCATCGAAAGCAAAGAATTTCTATGGAATTCAGGCATTTTTATATGGTCGCTGAAAAGCATCCTGAAGGCTTTTCATAAACATCTGCCGGATATTGATAAACTGTTCAAACTGGGAAAAGATAAATATTATACGGAACTGGAGCCTTCTTTTATCAAGGAAACTTATACAGTTTGCAAAAGCATATCGATCGACTACGGCGTGATGGAAAAAGCGGATAATGTTTACGTGATCGAATCCGATTTCGGCTGGTCGGACCTGGGAACCTGGGGCTCGTTGCATGAGATCCGCAAAAAAGATGAAAACCTTAACGCCGTCTCGGGGAAAAACGTGCTGACCTATAATTCCAGGAACTGCATCATCCATATGCCTAATGACAAGCTTGTCGTCCTCCAGGGCCTGGATGATTATATCGTCGTGGAAGATGATAATATCCTGCTGGTGTGCCGTAAAAAAGACGAACAGCAAATCCGCCAGATCGTCGATGATGTGAAACTGAAAAAAGGAGAGAAGTTTGTGTAATGTTAAATTTTGAATTTTAAATTTTAAGTTGGGGAATACTCTTATCATAACTCTGTGTTAAATCTGTGTACTCTGTGGTGAAAAATAAATAACAATACAATCATGAAAAAATTCATTTTATCGATTTTGATTTTCCTGCTTACGTTCAACCTGTTCGTGAAAGCAGACGAAGGCATGTGGATCCCGATGCTGATCGACCGGCTTAATTATGATGACATGCAGAAAGCCGGCCTGAAGCTCACACCGGAAGAAATTTACAGCATCAACCAGTCATGCATTAAAGACGCTATCGTCATTTTTGGACGCGGATGTACCGGCGAAATCATCTCAGACCAGGGGCTTCTGCTCACCAACCATCATTGCGGATATGGACAGATCCAGGCCCATAGCGCCGTTGAACATGATTACCTGACCGATGGATTCTGGGCCATGAGCCTCCAGGAAGAGCTGCCGAATCCGGGGCTCACCGTGCAGTTCCTGGTCCGTATCGAAGATGTGACTGAAGCGGTGAATAACGATCTTACAGCGGATATGACCGAAGAAGAACGTAGCAAGCAGATCAGCCTGACTTCGGATGGTTTGATCAAGAAAGCGACGGAAGGAACGATCTATAATGCGTCTGTCAGGAGTTTTTTTGGTGGAAATGAGTTTTATCTTTTTGTTTATGAAACGTTTAAAGATGTCAGGCTTGTCGGCGCACCTCCTTCGGCCATTGGGAAATTCGGCGGTGATACCGACAACTGGATGTGGCCGCGTCATACCGGAGATTTCTCCATGTTCCGCGTTTATACAGGATCCGATGGCAAGCCTGCTGAATATTCCAAAGACAATATTCCCCTGAAGCCCAAACATCATTTGCCCATCTCACTGGATGGCTACGAAGAAGGCGATTACGCCATGATCCTCGGTTACCCGGGCAGCACCGACCGTTATCTTTCTTCATGGGGCGTGGAACTGGCCATCAATACAACCAATCCTTCCGTGGTGAAGATCAGGCAGGAAAAACTCGATATCATGAATGCCGAAATGGACGCCAGTGATGCAGTCCGTATCCAGTATGCCAGCAAATATGCCAGGATATCTAATTACTGGAAATACTTCATTGGCCAGACCAAAGGCCTGAAACGGCTTGACGTTGTCGATAAAAAAGTAGCCATCGAAAATGAGTTCAGGAATTGGGCCAGTGCAGCAGCCGACCGGAAGCTTAAATATGGTAATGCACTCCCTGATATCGAAGATGCTTATAATACCATTTCGAAATATGCCCTGGCTGGTGTGTATTACCGCGAAGCTGCCCTGCGGGGACCTGAAATCATTTCTCTTGCAGGGTCCTATAAGAACCTGGCCGATGAACTCGGAAAAAAGACACCTGACCAGGAAAAAGTTAACCAGATGATCAAGAACCTGCAAGGCCAGGTTAAAGGTTATTTTAAGGATTATTACCTCCCGATCGATAAAAAAACCTTTGCAGCCATGATGGAGTTGTTTTATGCCGATGTACCGGCCGAGCAGCAGCCCGGGTACCTGGCGAGCATGGTAAAAAAATATAAATCTGATTTTAATGCGTTTGCCGAAGCGATATTTGCTAAATCAATGTTTGCTACGCAGGCAAAAGTGGAAGCTTTCCTGGCTGATCCTGATTTAAAGACGCTAGAAAAAGATCCGGCTTTCCAGGCTTTTCTCGCTTTCAAAGCAAAGAGCGACGAACTTCAGAAACTCTCAGGAGAAGCAGCATCGACACTAGCCAGGGGAAACCGCCAGTTCATTGCCGGTCTGCGCGAAATGAACCCGGATACAAAATATGCACCCGACGCCAATTCAACGATGAGGCTGACTTATGGGATAATTCGTGGCTATGAGCCGCAGGACGGAGCGTATTATGATTATTTCACCACATTGGATGGTGTGATGCAAAAAGACGATCCTTCGAATAGTGATTTTATCGTTCCTGAAAAATTAAAAGCGCTTTACGCAGCTAAAGATTACGGCAGATATGGAGAAGATGGTGTGCTGAAAACCTGTTTCCTTTCTAACAATGATATTACCGGCGGAAACTCCGGCAGCCCGGTGATCAATGCTTACGGACAGCTCATCGGTATTGCATTCGACGGCAACTGGGAAGCCATGAGCGGAGATATTGCCTTCGAACCCGAACTGCAGCGGACCATCAGCGTTGATATCCGCTATGTTCTCTTCATCATTGATAAATATGCCGGGGCGAAAAACCTGATCAATGAAATGACCATTGAAAAGAAATTGCCGGCCATAAGGAAGGAGTACAAAATTTCCGCCGTCCCCGTTGAAGCCATCGATAGCAAAGAATAAGGCCCTGTGATTAGACAAAACGATTAATTCTATTGTGTTTCTATGTGTCCTATGTTCCTATGTGGTGAATAATTGATCAGCCATGGCAGAAGAAATAGAACGAAAATTCCTTGTCAGCAGTATGGTTTTTAAATCACTGGGGAGCAAACATTATATCCACCAGGGCTTTCTGAATACAGAAAAGGAACGGGTGGTCCGGATCAGGATCATGGACGATAATGCTTATATCACCATTAAGGGGATCTCAAAGGGCGCTGCAAGGTGGGAATTCGAGTACGCAATCCCGGTGCAGGATGCCCGTTTTATGCTGGAGAATCTTTGCCTTAAACCGACCATCGAAAAATTTCGTTACAAGATCAGCATGGGAGATTTTACCTGGGAAGTCGATGAATTCCTGGGCGATAATTCAGGGCTTGTTATTGCTGAAATTGAGCTGACCAGTGAAGATCAGCAATTTGCAAAGCCAGACTGGATTGGGGAAGAGGTGACCGGCGATAAGAAGTATTACAATGCCAACCTGGTCGAACAGCCTTATAATACCTGGCAAACCTGATGGTGCAAATGGATCCTGAAGAATACTATACGGCGCGGCTTTCTCATTTTTCAGCAAAGATCCATTCAACGCGGAAGAGGCTGAAAATGCTCGCTTTTCTTCGAATGGCGGTATTCCTTGTAACCGTCATCATGGTAGTGATCGCAACCCGTTGGGGCATGACTTCCGTTATAATCTCAGCAATTACCGGTCTCAGCATCTTTATAGTCATCTTGATCCGGTATCTGAACATCCAGCGGCAGTTGCGTAAGGACGAAAACCTGGCCGATATCAATGAAAATGAAATGAAAGCCCTGAGGGGGAAGTACCCGATGTTCCCCGACGGGAGTGAATTCAACGATCCCGACCATCCCTATCTCGCTGATCTCGATATCTTCGGGCCTCAAAGCCTCTTTCAGTATATCAACAGAAGTGCGTCGAACATCGGCAAGCACCGGTTGGCCGAATTCCTTTCCAATCCGCTTAAAGATACCGGGATCATTATAAAAAGGCAGGAAGCTGTAAATGAACTGGCTGTTAGGCCGGATTTCCGGCAGGATTTCCAGGCCACCGGATACATGGCCAGTGAACAGCCGGCCGATAAGCAGGCTCTTCTGGATTGGGTCAGCGAACCGGCACAATTTAATCGCAAAAAGTTTCTATTCTTGCTGGTTTTTATCCCCGTGCTTACCTTTACCGTGCTAACCCTGGCATTTACTTCGGTGATCAGTCCTTCCTGGGCGCTGCTGTATATCACCGTGCCATTTGGTATTACCGGCAGGTATTTGAAAACGATAAACCGCAAATACGGTATGCTGACAGGTAAAGCCGAGCTGATGAAAAAGTATTCGGGGCTTTTTGCGACGATTGAGCAGGAGAAATTCAATTCTCATGAGATGGCATCTCAAAAGCAACGGTTAAACAGCGGGAATCACCTGCCCAGCGAGGCAACGAAGCACCTTTCCGCCATCCTGGATGCGTTTGATGTGCGCAACAATATCCTGGCCGGGTTCCTGCTCAATTTTCTGTTTCTCTGGGATTTGATCCAGGTGTTAAGAACGGAGAAGTGGCAATCCCGCTATCGCGATGAGTTGCCGAAATGGCTGGATGTGCTGGCCGACACCGATGCCCTTTGCAGCCTGGCCAATTTCCATTTCAACCATCCTGGCAGCATTTTCCCTGAAGTAACGAATGATGAATATCTCGTCAATGCAAAAGGACTCGGCCATCCTTTGATATCCGCTGCAAAGCGAATTAATAATCCTGCGAGACTATTATGCCGTAGGCATTTCACTATTGTATCAGGGGCTAACATGGCCGGTAAAAGTACGTACCTGCGCACCGTAGGCATAACGATGGTGCTGGCGATGGCAGGAAGCGCCGTCATCGCTGAAGAAATGACTTTTCAGCCCGCCGGCCTGGTCACCAGCATTCGCACCCGGGATTCGCTGCAGAAAAACGAATCCTATTTCTACGCAGAGCTTAAAAAGCTTAAGTACATTATTGAACGCCTTCAGAAAGGGGAACGGCTTGTCATCCTGCTCGATGAGATCCTGAAAGGAACCAATTCCAAGGATAAGCAGGGCGGATCGATAGCCCTTCTCGAAAAACTGCTGCGGTTTGATGCAACCGGACTGATTGCCACACACGATCTGGCCCTTGGCGAAATGGAGCAGACCCATCCTGGTAACATCACCAATAAATGTTTCGAGGTCATCATCGAGAATGATACCCTTGTATTTGATTACAAGCTCAAGGACGGCATAGCCAGGCAGATGAACGCCACGTTCCTGATGAAGAAGATAGGAATAACGGATTAGGAGATTTACAGTTTACAGTTTTCAATTTACAATCTTGAATCTTAATTAAAATCTCAAATCCAGATCCTAGATCCTAGATCCTAGATTGCAAACTGTAAACTGTAAATTTTCCAACAGGTTATATTGAAATAACAGGTTGCAATTTATAAAAAACTGTATCTTTGTGCTATGGTCTCGTGGCCGAGTGGCTAGGCAGAGGTCTGCAAAACCTCGTACAGCGGTTCGAGTCCGCTCGAGACCTCGAAATTGATTTGAAAATCCTTGTTTGACTGAATGTTAGACAAGGATTTTTGTTTAGAACAGTCCCACCAGGGACGACAATTCGGTAGCACTTTTCGATCCAGCCTGTTTTCATAATCAATGGAATATGTTAAATTTGTAAGTCTGGATAACTTTTTATAATTCAGTCAATGACTTTTAAAGCATGTTGGTTCATATTTTCCGCCCTTATACTGGTACTGACAGCCGGTGCACAGAATATGCCAGTTTATGATAGTCTTGAGAATGTTTTATTAACAACCAATGACCAGAAGGAAAAGGTTAAAATAATGCTGAAGCTCGCTAAAATGTTGACTGGTACTGATGTTAAAAAAGCTCTTGAATATGGCCAGGAAGCCTATCTGCTCTCTGAGAATTCAGCAAATAAACCCGGCAAGCTCTCTTCCTGTATTCTGCTTGCCAGGACATATTATTTAATGTCGGATCTTACCAATGCGATGGAATATGCCCTGGAAGCTAAAAGCCTGGCTGAAGACCTGGACAACGACGAATACCTGGCCTTATCGGTTGATGCTGTTGGAATAATATATTATGACATAGGGAACCAGGCTAAAAGTGCGGAGAATTTTTTTACCAGTTTAAAGATCTATGAAGAGCTGGAAGATAAAGAAGGTATCGGGGCGTCCTTCTGCCGCATCGGCACCTTGTACCTCGACCAGAAAGATTACGACAAGGCTGTTTATTACTACTCAAACTCCATAAAGCTTGCCAAGGAGATCAACAGCCAGGAAGGTATTGCGAGCAATCTGAACAACCTGGCCAAAGTTTATAACGAAAAGCAGGAGTATGATAAAGCTTTGAAAAACTATGAAGAGGCTTTGCAGATAAATATCCAGACAGGGAATTCCTATCTTGAAGGACAGAATTATCTCAATATGGCTGAAGTGTATGTTAAGCTTAAGAAATATGAAGAAGCTGAGGAAAAAGTAAAGCAGGCCAGGCAAATTTTCGAAAAGCAGGGGAATAAGTTACGCCTGGCAAAAAGCCAGATTCTTCTGAGTGAAATATACCTTGAAAAGGGGGAGTTAAAATCAGGGGAAGTACTGGCACAAAATGCACTGGAAATCGGCACCAAACAGGTATATAAAGAAATTGTAGCCGCTGCAACTGAAGTCCTGTATCAACTATACCTGGCTCAAAAAGATTCCTCGAATGCCTTCAGGTATTTTATCCTTGCCCGGCAATACAAGGATAGTTTGTTCCTGGAAGAAAAACAAAAAACCCTGTCGGCACTTGAGTTGCAATATCAATTCGATAAGAATGAGCAGAGTTTAATGATCACCAGGCAGCGTAAAAATGTGGTGATCCTTATTATTTCCGGGTGCCTTTTCTTTAGTTTGATAATTATAATACTGATCTTGAAACAATTGCAGCTCAAAGCAAAGAAAATGCAGCTTGAAAAATTAAGCTATGAGCGTGAAATGGAGTTCAAGAACAAAGAAATGGTACTCCATGTTATGTCGCTGATGAAGAAGAATGAATTACTTGCCGATCTGTCTGAGAAGCTGATCAGGATTGAAGAGGAAGAAACTTCACCGAACAGCAAAGAAACCATTAAAAAAGTTGCCCGAGAACTTCAGAAAAGCCAGGAAGAGGAGATCTGGAAGGAATTTTCTTACCGATTCAAGGAGGTTCATGGCAATTTCTATGATAATTTATTAAAGAAATTTCCCAATCTAACTCCTAATGAATTAAAACTCTGTGCATTTCTCCGGCTGAATATGTCTTCCAAAGATATTGCAGAACTTACCGGTCAGCGGGTCAGCACCCTCGAAACTGCCCGCTACCGGCTAAGACAAAAACTCGGTATCGCGAATTCCGATATAAACCTGATCACTTTCCTTGCATCTGTATAGGATTCCAGCTGGCTTGGATACCTTCCAACGGATATAAGCCTGTTTAAGTTTTTCTTTCTATCATCCTGTATTTCTGCTCATTAAGTTTATTATCCTTTGAATGTACAGGTATTGTACAGGTTATAAATGATTTGTGTAAGGATTTTGTACAGGCAAATAATTTTTCGGGCTGGAATTCCCTGCTAATCTTTGTGGACGCAAATTCTACCGGTTCAAAACCGGATTTCGGATTATGTAAGCAAGCGGAAATTTATAACCAGGATCTGTGAAATGAAAAAAACAAAGAGTGAAAACGAATCCAGGAGGAGAAAAACATTAACAGATGTCCCTCAAGATAATTCATCACATGGCCCTGGCGAGAATGAAAGGAATTCCATACAGGAGTTCATCGACATCAGAAAACTGCAAAACCGGGTTCTCAAAAAGATGATTGAAAATATTAACCAGAACGATAAAAAAGACAAATCTAAAAACAAACAGAAATGAAAAGATCATTATTTACTTTAATTATTGTGCTGATGTTTGGTGCAATGTCGTTTGCCCAGCTAACCGGCACGAAAAGCATCCCGGGGGATTATGCCTCGGTCGCTTCCGCTATTGCGGACCTCAATATTTCCGGGGTTGGCAGCGGTGGGGTGACCTTCAATGTAGCTGCAGGTCATGCCGAAACATTTTCTTTACCGACAGACGGTAACATTACGACCCTTACAAGTTCGTCAACTAATCCTGTCAATTTTATAAAGTTTGGATATGGGCAGAATCCTGTCATTACTGCAGCTCCGGGAACAGGAACTACAGATGCCATCATTACATTTGCAGGTAGTGATTATGTGACATTCGACGGGATTAACCTGGCGGAGAATGCTGCAAACACCACCCCTAACACCCAGGCGGAATGGGGTTATGCCATCTTAAAGGCTTCAGCCACCGATGGTTCACAAAACATCACCATTAAAAACTGTAAAGTTAGCCTGACTGTTACCCATACTGCTACTGTTGGTATTTATTCAAATAACCACATCCCCGGCCTTTCCACACAGTTGATTGTTACGAATACCAGCGGTGCAAATTCCAACCTGAAAATTTACAATGATTCTATCGTGAATTCATATTCCGGTATTTATGTGGCCGGATTTAATGATCCGGCAGCCCCTTACCAGTATTTTGACCAGAATAATGAAATAGGTAAAGAAGGCGGAAACATTATTACTAACGTTGCCGGTGGCACTGTTGCTGGCTATGGTATCTATACTATTTACCAGAATAACCTGGAAGTTGCGGGCAATCGCATTACCAGTACGATGGCCGGCACCCAGTCAGTTTATGGTATTTACCTCGCAGCAGCCAAAAATGCCAGTTATGCCCTTCTCAACAACTTCGTACGCATGCAGTTCTCCGGTACCGGTGCTTCGGCCAATCTTTACCCGATTTACTCTGAAATGGGAGCAAACGGCACCAGCAACACGGCAAATATTTATGGCAACACGGTATCAGGTTGTAGTTACCCGACGGTTACCACTGCCAATACCCGGTTCCTTTATATAACATCACCGGGGGTACATGTCAATGTATACAATAATGCGGTCACCAATAATACGGTTGGCTCCTCTTCAACGACGGCTACCGGCCAGGTCTGGCATATTTATGTTAGTAAATCTTCCACGACTCCCGGTTCAGTTTATATGCATGATAATGTAGTTGATGGAAATATCCACATTCAATCTGTTCCGGGAAGTTCCACGCTTTATTATATGGCTGTATCATCCAGCGGAACGAATGTGAACCTGGACATGTACAATAATACCGTCACCAACAACATCGCCGGAACCAGCGGCAGTACAAACTGTTTATACATTTACTTCGAAAATGCGACCAAAAATATCTATAACAACCTGGTTTCCAATATAACCGGAGCAAGTGGTTCCTGTTATGGCATTTATCACAGCGGAAGCACATCAAATAACGGCATAAGCAGAGTCTACCAGAATACCATCCGTGATATGGAAGGCGTCCTGTCCACAACACTCCTTTACGGGATAAATCATTCATCAGGGGCGAATTCACCATTTTATTATTATAATAATTACATTTCTGATCTGAGAGCTCCCATAGCGAGCAGGACGAGCGCTCCTTATAACTCTGTTTATGGATTTTATATCAGCGGGGGAACTACAACATCGGTCTTCAACAATACTGTTTACCTCAATGCTGCTTCTTCGGGGGCTAATTTCGGTAGCGCCTCCATTTTTATGAATACATCCGCAAAAGTTGATGTGCGCAACAACAATTTTGTGAATGTTTCAGTTCCAAACGGATTAGGTAAAACCAATGGATTATATTTCTCTTCTACCAGTGTTGCCAATTACCTTACAACGTCCAACTTTAACAATATTTATTCAGGTACCCCCGGACCGAATAACGTTCTTTACAACGATGGAGCCAGCACGGAACAATACCTTGCCGGCTTGAAGGCAAGGTTAGCGCCCAGGGAAATACAAACCGTGAATGAACTACCGCCATTTATCAATGTAGCTACCCGGCCTTACGATCTGCACCTTAATAATGCTATACCCACACAATGCGAGGCCGGCGGATCTGTCATCGGGAATCCGGTGCCAATCATTATTGATTTTGACGGAAATCCCAGGTTTCCTAACACAGGCTATCCCGTTCATCCCTCTTTCACTCCCAATTCGCCAGATATTGGTGCGGATGAAATCGGAGGATTACCGAATGACCTGACCCCTCCAGCTATCGTTTATACACCTCTTTCAGATACGAATGTGGGTATTTCCAGGACTCTGATCGCTACCATAACAGACGGTAGTGGATTACCCACTTCAGGAATTGGTTTACCGGTCCTTTACTGGAAGATCAACAGCGGCTCTTACCAGCCTGCGCAGGGAACTTATGTTTCGGGTAATAATTACACGTTTACATTTGGAGAGGGGACAGTGAGCGGTGACCAGGTTTTTTATTACATTGCTGCCCAGGATAATGCCCCAACGCCAAATGTTGGAACTTATACCTACTTTGGTTCGGGCGGTTTCACGGCAAATCCTCCTGCATGCACCACCGCACCTTACACACCGGATGACTATTATGTTATTCCAACAATTTCCGGTATATTCCATGTTGGTGTTGGAAAGGATTATAACACGCTTACAGATGCTGCAATAGATTTAAACGCCAAATGGATCGGCGGCCCGGTTACTCTTATACTTGATGATCCAGCTTATCCTTCTGAATATTTCCCGATTTTCTTTAAGAATAATCCGGGCTCAAGTGCTACCAATACCCTTACCATTAAACCAAATTCGGGTAATAACGCTGTCATCAGCGGTACCTCTAACCTGAGTATCATTGAGCTGCAGGGGATCGATTATTTTATTCTTGACGGATCGAATAACGGCAGCGGCAGTAAAAACCTGACCATCCAGAATACCAACAACACCAGCGGCACTACAGGCATCCAGGTATCAAGCTTTGGAGGGACGAATCCTGCTACAAATCTCACCATCAAGAACTCGGTTATACAGTGCACCCCCGTTCATAGTTCGATCGTCAGCATTGTTGGCATAAGGTTTTCAAATGTTGGCGGACCCTATACTAATATAAAGATCCACAACAATACGATTAAAGGCGCTTTTGATGCAATTTCACTTACCGGTAACGCCACGAATATTATTAACAATGTTGAAATCACCAATAACATCATCGGATCTGAAAATTCTTCGGAATATATAACGCGAATTGGGATTAATCTCCAGTACACCAACAATGTCCTCATCCGCGGTAATGATATCATGGGACCTGTTGAAGGGTCGCTGAATACCGGTCAGACAGGCGTTTACGTTGGTACCTTATCTACAAACACAACAATCCAGAGGAACAAGATCCACGGCTTTGTCCGCACTGCTGATGACGGCTGGGGGGTTTCCGGGATATGGTATGCTTCGGATGCCTCGACAGTGACCGAGATATCAAACAATCAGCTCTATGATATCCATTCTCCGGGGATTAACCCTGGTGTCGGGCAGAATATCACTTATGGTATTTTTGTTCGCTCAGGAGGCAATTTACACATCCTTCATAACTCAATCTCACTGACTGGCCAGATGTCATCCTCATATGATGCTTCTTCAGCCTGTATCGGGTTTTACTATCAGGCAACCGGTAATAATAATAAGATAGTCAACAATATTCTCCGGAATTCAATGACGTTTACAGGAGCCCCGTCCATATATGGACATCCTTACGGGATTATGGTCAGTACAGATCCTGCCACGCTGTTTACCCAGATCGATTTTAATGATTATTTTATCGACGGGACAAACGGCTACATTGCCCAGCAATATACAAACGGATACGGGACGATCGTCGATTACCCGACGCTTGCTTCATGGCAGGCAGCGAATTTACAGGATTCACATTCCGTAACCCTTGACCCGATGTTCACCGCACCGGCTAATCTGCTGCCAACCAACAGTGCATTGAATAACCTCGGCATTTACCTGCCCGGTGTTGCTGTAGATTTCACGAACACCCCCCGCAGCAATCCGGCCGATATCGGCGCCTTTGAATTTGGGGCCGATCCTTTTGTGCTGACCCTGACAGCTAATTCAATAACCTCAAACAGTGCAATTATAACCGGTTCAGCAAACCCGGCAGGTTCCACTGTGAATGCATATTTTGACTATGGTCTCACCAGCACTTATGGAACCTCGGTGACGGCTACTCCAGCCGTGGTCACCGGATCGACAACCACTCCGATCCAAAAGGCCCTTACGGGACTGGATTACGGGACTACATACCATTACAGAGCGCGTGTAGTCAGATCTGATGGTATGATCGGATACGGGGCTGACTCGGTCTTCACGACACTGCCACTGGCACCTTCAGTTATCACTACTGCGGCAACTGACATCACTGCCTATTCAGCCAGTCTTAACGGTTCTGTCAATCCTAATGGCGGAATTACCAGCGTAGCGATTGAATGGGGCCTTAACACTACTTATGGCAATATCATTTCAGCAACCCCTGGGACGGTCAATGGATTTAGCCCCATCGACATTACAGGAGCCATCAGTGGCCTGACGCCTTACACAACGTATCATTTCCGGGTGTTTGCCACTAATATAAGCGGCACGATTTACGGCAATGATATGGAATTTACAACTTCTGCAATTCCGGCGAGCGTTATTACCAACCTGGCAACAGAAATCCTGGGCTTTAACGCGATGCTCAACGGTACCATCAATGCCAATTATGCGCCTACCAATGCCACATTCGAATGGGGACTGACCACTTCTTACGGGAATACAATTAATGCCAGCCCTGCCATTGTCACCGGAAATGCGCCAACAGCAGTATCCGCAATCCTCACCGATCTCATTCCGGCAACAGAATACCATTTCCGTTGTGTGGGCACAGGTCCCGGCGGAACAATCTATGGAGAGGATATGATGTTCATTTCGGATTGCCCGACCCCGGTCACGGCCGGAGCTATAACAGGTCCCCAGGATGTCTGTGTCAATGCCACCGGGGTTGCATACTCCACCGAACCGATATACCTGGCAACAGGTTATAACTGGATACTGCCGGCAGGAGCAACGATTGTGGCCGGAAACAACACCAACAGCATTACGGTCAATTTCTCTGAGTCGTCAGTCAGTGGCAACGTAACCGTTTATGGTACGAATTCCTGTGGTATTGGCAACAGTTCCAGCAAGCCAATCGTGATTCACCAGTTACCAGTTGCATCAATTACAGGCTCCTCCGAAGGATGTCAGGGGGCTTTTGGTAATATCTATACAACTGAACCCGGAATGGTTGATTATGCCTGGTCTGTGACCGGCGGCACTATCACCGCAGGCGCGGGCACCCATGAAATAACCGTAACCTGGAATAACACGGGTACTCAGACGGTCAGCGTGACTTATGCCAGCATTTATGGATGTGATGTGGCTTCACCGGCTATCATGAATGTTATTGTAGGAAACCTGGCGGCACCCGCAATCATTGGCGACAACATGAACTGCGTCAATGCCACTTATGCAATTTATACCACCGACCCAGGTTATACCAATTACCTGTGGACCATTACATCCGGAGGACAGATCGTCAGCGGCCAGGGTACTTACCAGGTAGAGGTGAACTGGATTGCTGCCGGCGCGCAGACGATTGGGGTTACCTACTCCACCGATAACGGATGCTATCCGGCAAACCCGACTACAATGGTCGTGAACATTATGCCGGTGCCTGCCGCTCCGGGCCCGGTTACCGGTACACCGGAACTCTGCGCCGGATCCGAAAACGTTACCTATTCTGTATTGCCTGTTCCCAACGCAACTAACTATACATGGAACCTGCCTTACGGGGCTACTATCGTGGAGGGTGAATATACCAATACTATAGAGGTTGATTTTTCCCTTGAAGCGGTTTCAGGTAATATCACCGTGTATGCGTCAAATAGCTGCGGTGAAGGCCCTGCTTCTCCCAATTATTCTGTGACTGTGAATCCCATTCCGCCAACACCGGTGGTCACCTTAATTGACGGTTCCCTGCTGCACAGCAGCGCTCCTGAAGGAAACCAGTGGTATTATAACGGTGATGCGATTCCAGGTGCTACCGAACAGGGCTATCAGGCAGAGGAAGAAGGAATGTACAAGACCATTGTGACTTTAAATGGGTGCAGTTCATTTGAATCCAATGAAGTGGAAGTTATCTTCACAGGATTGGATGATTTGGCTGGCGGTCAGTTCAATATTTACCCGGTCCCCAGTAACGGAAGTTTTACTGTCTCTTTCGATATTCAAAAAGAAGAAACATTCTCCGTTAAGGTCTTCAACAACATAGGCATAAATGTATATGAAATGAAAGATTTTCATGTGAATGACATAGCCTTGTTGACTATCGATCTGGAAAATCCTTCAAATGGTTTCTATACAGTAGTTTTCACCGGTAGTGATCAGACTGTAATCAGAAAAATCCTGGTTTCCAGATAAAACTGAATATCCGGAAACAGAAAGGGATGTCTCCTTAGTTGGGACATCCCTTTTTTCTTTCACCGTACATCCAGTCCCACCAGGGACGCCAGTATGGTTACCCCGAAATAGAAGTGCATCAATTCATTCCTGGATAATATCAATATTCCCCCGAATAATCAATTTTGTCGAATCAGTGGATGAATGCTGAATAATAATCAGGCTATCAGACAGATTCAATTGCTTGTAAGAATTGATAATCAATTCACTGCCAGGTTGAAGTCTTATTTTTTTATTGGACGTTGAAATATTCAGAATGGGTTGATTAACCGGTTCTCCCGGAATAATTACCGTGGTATTTTCGCCCGGAATCCCATCGCTCCAGTTTCCTGGCTTGTTCCACAGGCTGTCGATTGCGCCAGTCCAGGTTGTTGAAAGAGCGTAAACTGAAAAAGTTTGTTCCTCTGCAAAAGGACCGCCGGCATAGCTGTTATCGATCGCTTGGACGCTCCAGTAATAAGTTCCGGGCTGAAATCCCTTTAACCACCATTCAGTGGATTGATAAACATTTCCCATCGCCGCAATTTTGCGCCAGCCGGTTGAATCGGACATCGACGACAAGATCTCATTTCCTCCGGGAGTTGTTCCGACCCGGAGATTATAAGTCAGGCCGGGTTGCGGTGTTTCTGGATCGGTAGCCTGCTGCCAGGAGAAGGTGACCGTGTCGTTGGAGATGATGGTTGATAATCCGGATGGGGCAGAAGGCGGGGAGTTGATATTGCACACTTCATTGGTGAATAATCCGTTTTCGCCTAAAATATCGGCATCACCATCATTGTCAAAATCGCCATAAGATCTTACGCAATCAGTCAGACCAGAATGTGCTATGTTATAGGTCGAGGGAAGGATAACATAATTAATATCGGTTTTTTTAAATAATGTTTTCTTTACGATAATGTCGAAAAGACCATCATTATCAAAATCAACAATTTGTGGTGCGGGGATATCCTGCTGGAAGTCCACCCGAATGGTATCTGTAAAAGTAGGAGTAAAGAAATCCGCATCATTTGTGTAGACTGAGAGTATTTTATACCAGAGATTGTCGATCAGAACCGAATGACTGAATAAATAATCAAGGTCGCCATCCGCATCTGCATCAAACCACTGAAGATTTCCATCCCTGTTTTGAACCAGGTCAGGTAATTGTAACTCCTGGAAAATACCAGCATTATTTTCCAGGATATAAACGGAATTTAACCAGGAACAGCTGACACTGGTTCCTGCAAATGAAATATCGATATCTCCGTCATTATCGTAGTCTACAGCTTGCATTCTTTGCGTGCAACCCGCCCAAATATTATAGGGTGACGAACCGGCCGGCACCTGATGAAGTATATTATTTTCAAATTCAACAAGAAATAACGCAGAAGCTGTTGATTTTAAGCCCTCCACTTTACCGTCATTATCAAAGTCTGCCCAGACCGAAACTTGATCCAGCAAATCATTTTCTCTTATATCCAGATGACCGTTTTGAACCCGGATGAGTTTTGAAGGCCTTGTACACGTGGGATAATCTGAACATGCCGGATCATGTGTGAAAATAAATAAATCCTGATCGTTCAACACATCCACCAGCGATACTTCATCATATAATGCGGGTATAGAGGCAACTCGGGCAAACAAAAGAGAATCATTGTAATTGATATACCCCTGCCGGATCACATCAAAGTCGCCATCATTATCAAGGTCCCCCACCAACCTTGAATCAGGGAGCGAAGGATTCTGACCACTACCCGAAAATATATCAAATGAAGGATATTCCCTTACACCAACGTTTACACTATCTGAATTCCATGAAAAATCGCCCTGGGTAATATGACAGTAGTAAAAACCTGTATCCGATGGAGATGTGTTCTGGATGATCAGGACGCTATCGGTGGCTCCGGAAACAGGAAGCCCTTTGAACATCCATTGAAAACCGAGGTCTGCCGTTGGATCTGTCAGAACTCCGACGCTTAAGACCGTTGCTTCGCCGGCACATTCGCAGGAATGGTCAGCTTCATAAATGGTATCCAGGTCACTGAGCGCTAATGAAAACACAAATGCATTCATGCTCTCACTACCCCAAAAATAACTGCTGCCTGTAGTGCCGGAGACGATGACTTTTCTGTTCAGTGCATTAACATCAGATAGATGCCAGTAGCCCAGGTTATTCTCCAATTCGGCCCACCCTGGAAGATAAGTTCCCCACCTCCGCTGACCGGTAGCGTTGAACTGAGCCAGGTAGGTGTTACCACTATTGCTGTCATAGGCATAGGTGGAGCATAAATTAGGATCGTAATAGGTAAATTCACCAGTGTCGTAATTCTTATAAACCGGGCCATTTCCTGTTGTAATTCCGCCAGCAATTATCGTATCGCCAGCCGGATTCATCTCGACATGAGCTTCAAATTCACTATGCGTATCCCCGTAATAAGTTCCCCACTGCCGTGTACCATCTGGTCTAAATCTTGCAAAGAAAGCATCCGTACTTTGGCTATGGTTGTCATACATAGGATTGGGATGAAAACAGGGCCCGTCCTGAATGCATGTATCAATGTACTGCCAGTATCCTTCAGGGCAATCCCATTCATAACCGCCATAGGCTATTATCCTGAAGCAATACCCCCCCTGAGGCCGTAGCGTATCCTGGAACGATCCCGGTGTTGAAATCCCTTCCCGGCTATTCGTCGTTCCCGCTATCACAAAATATCCACTGTCACTTACTGAAATCCTGGTAATTTCGTCATAGAAATAGCCTCCATAATAAGACCCATAAACAAGTTGTCCGGTACCGGTCATCTTGGCAAAAAAGCCATCTCCTGATTTAACCTGGTAATCTTTGTAAAATTCATCATAACCCCATCCTGTGCCAATATAGTGGGTGCCATTATAGGTTTCCAGGTGAGAATTAGATGTGCCGATACCTTCATCATCCATGGTAAGGCCTGCAATATATATGTTCCCTGCAGTATCCACACCGACATCATTGATAAAGGTATTACTGTCGCCATAACTGTACGACCATTGCAGAATGCCGCCCGCATTATACTTTATAACGGTATCCCGGATATGGCACTTTAGTTCCCCCGTAGGGAAATATTCACTTGTATCCCCCACCACGACAATGTTTTCCTGGCGATCAGAATCAACTGCTTTTAATCCGGGCATCGAGTTTATTTGCCATAAAAAATCACCATCGGTGTTAAACTTCATGATTTTATTTTTGGTCAGGATGACAAGATTGGACGTAATATCAAGGTCAACTGCCGGGGTATTATTCAGGTAAGTGCTCCAGACCAATTGCCCTTCAGGAGAGTACTTTGTTAAATAGCCATCCTCGGGCAATAAAAGGCTCCCCTGGTAACTTCCGTTTGTTGCAATATTGTCAGGACTTTTAGTGCCGCCACAAAAATATGTATTGCCCGATCCATCAATAACCGACGCCGCGCAATAATCCATGTTATTTCCACCAAAAAAGACAGCCCAGTGAAGATTTACCGCGGGATCGATCACCATTTTCCGGTTTTGTTTCGCCGTTCCTTTGAATTTCAATGTATTTCCAGAAAGCTGGAAGTGAATGCCTTCAATTGGGGTTCTGATACCCGCAGCATCTTCAGCATAACAAAGTGGGATACTTTCTGTCAGGCTGCCAAAGCGGGTTTTTATCTCAAGGATCCCATCATTATTGAGCATAAGATCGTCAGCACCAAAATAGTTAAGCCTGATCAAGGAAAGGTCGGCACCGGGGTGAAGGATAAAATCATATTTGAATCCTCCATTTGAGCTGATCGCGTAGCAAACCATATCAATCCCGGGATATATCTCATGGTAGCGGACCTGGCCAAAACTGCCCGTTTCGGCGATTTTTGAAGAGCCTTCCAGTATCATCCTTCTGCCGCCTCCTGTCTCCTTCAGTTCAGGAGTAATTATCGCCTGCGGATTAAAACCTTCGAGCCTGATATCAATGCGGTGATAATGGTACATCAGGTTCTTCATCGCTTCTGCCTGTCCGGGCCGGCTTACCGTTGTATCGCCACTGTCGCTGACCGTCATGATCCTGTAAGGAATTGCTGCGGTATCAACCCATTGGGGCTTTACGCGGCCCATCTCATAACTGAATCCATTATTATAGAGCTGTACTTTCATGCCTCCTAAGTCGGCCATATAGAGAACGGATGGATTGGTGTTGCCGTTTTGATCCCTGAATTGCCCTTTATTTTCAGTAAAAGTTGCTGACCTTTCACTTAAGGTGGACAGTTGTTCAGCATAAAGACCGGTTTGCAGGAACAGGCATGATAAAAACAATAGAACTCGGTATCTCATATTGCTTTGATAAGTATATCAATAATAAATGAAAGGAATAAATCTGTAATGCTATGTTTGATGATCTCTTGAGAATTCAATTGTTTCAAAGGTATTACTATTTTATGACAAAAATTTTTTCATGCTGATTGAACCAGTTTCTAATATTATATTCCACTCATTCAACCTTCAACATTAAATACTTGTATTTTTCTTACCTTCGGGCGTGTCAAAATCAAAATAAAATGCCCCTCTTTCAATCCTCCGTCGTTGATAAATACCTGAAAACCCTCGATAAACAGGTGCTGGATGGTGCGTATGCCAGGTTTAAAGCACATTTTCATAATCCGGCCATCCTGGAGAACATTAGAAATAGCAAGGAAGAACAGTACCAGGGCGAGTTTTTGATCGACCTGTTTGTGAATGTATTGGGCTATACCAAGCATCCGGCGCCGGATTTTAACCTGACGACCGAATGCAAAACCGTGAAAGACAGCAAGAAGAAGAGTGGGAGAAATACTTCAACCAGGAGAAGAAAAAAGCCACAGAAATCAAGGAGAAAATTGATGCCACCGACAAAGAGATCGACCGGATGGTTTACGCGTTATACGGGCTGACGGAGGAGGAGATCAGGATTGTGGAGGAAAGCTAAAAGAAACGCCGCTTGTTCAGCGGCGTCGGTCCAAAGATGCTATCTTTGGAGCTGTTCTTGTAGTGCAAAGATAATTCAAAAATTTATTTTGTCAAGTAATCTAAAGAAAAATTTAAAAGATGGAGCGGGTGAATTTTTATATTGACGGGTTTAATCTGTACTTTGGGATTAAAGAAAATGGCTGGGATGAAGCTCTGTGGTTAAATTTGAAGTCACTTTGCAAATCCTTAATAAAGGAAGGTCAAGACTTAAACAATGTGAAGTATTTTACATCCAGGGTAAGAAACAATCCTCCAAAAGAAAAAAGACAGAACACCTATCTTGATGCTTTGACAACGCTTCCCGATTTACAGATTATTTATGGACATTATCAGTCCAGGATGGAAATCTGTAGAAAATGCGGGCATTCTTATCCTTATGGAAGTGAAAAAATGACAGATGTTAATATTGCCGTTGAACTCATGACGGATGCATTCACCAATCAGTATGAAACTGCTATACTAATCTCAGGTGACAGCGATTTGGTGCCACCAATTAAATCAATCAAGTCAATTTTTCCTTCAAAAAAGATTGTAATCGCCTTTCCACCAAACAGATTTAATAATGTTATGAAATCTGTAGCCAATGGCCACATATTCATCAATAGAAATAAATTGATAAACTGCCAGCTACCAGACACATTATTAAGCAAACAAGGACATTTGCTTGAAAGACCATCTACATGGAAATGAATATATTCAGAAGAGCCGAATGGGAGGAATACTTCAACCAGGAGAAGAGAAAAGCCACAGAAATCAAGGAGAAAATTGATGCGACTGACAAAGAGATTAACCAGATGGTTTACGCGTTATACGGGTTGACGGAGGAGGAGATCCGAATTGTGGAGGGAAGCTAAAAAAAACATGCATGCATGCAACCACGGTTTACAATGAATTATTCAAACTATATTTTATTTTACAACATGGATGATAAATATTAATACTAATGATGATCAGCAATAACCGACTTGACGAATTCAGGAATTTCTTGATGGGTACCTGTGAATTTAAATCATTGGATGAAAGATTTGATAAAATCGTGAATTGCCTGATGAATCACCTTTATCTGTCTGTCGGCAGGCAATCTTACAGGATCATTGAACTGGAAATTTATTACCACGATCCTAAACGCCATCCCGATCCTTATGTTCATCGTGCCGAAGAACAACTAACCGCTGGCAAATGGTATTACAACGGTATGGGTGTTGATATCACATTTGGAGATAAAGAAAATATGATTTATGGTGGGATCCTGTTAAGGGGCATTAGGACTATTGGTGATAAACCCAAATACATAAGCGGAACAATCAATGTGCTGCGGGAAATATTTACTAATCTTGGCGAAATCACTGACTGTGATCACGGTTTCTGCATCAAGGAAGCAACAAATGAATTTGTAGACAATATTCAACCGCAACGTTCAGTCCGTATTGGATTAACGAAAAAAAATGAAGACGATGCAAATTACTTCGAAAAGAAATACAGGTATATCGCTGAATTTAAAAAAGAGCACAAATTCAAAGACAAGGAGCGAGTAATACGGCAACTCTTTGAAGAGGATGTGATTGATACGAAAGAAATAGCGAAAGAAATAATGGATTATAATATCGGTTTATAGATGATAACCGACAGCCAAACGAACAAGCTCTACCTTGCCGACTGCTTGCCTGAGAAGCAGAGAGCATTCTTCCAACGGTTTCAAAAAGTGCTGGCCGAATGCAGGATAGATTATGATATTCTTCCCAACACCAGAGATATCTGGGCAAGAGATTTTATGCCCGTCCAGTTTGCTACTGATAGATTTGTCCAATTCGTTTATAATCCCGATTACCTGCACACCATATCGGGTCAGAAAACCATTTCGGACGGCAAAGCCATCTGCCAGAAATTAGGAATTGATGTTATTACATCTGATATAGTTCTTGATGGTGGGAATGTGGTCAAATCATCGGATAAAGTGATACTGACCGACAAGGTTTTCTGCGAAAATCCAACTTATGAGCGCAAAGCCCTCAGGAAAGAACTGGAAAAGCTATTTCAAATTGATCATTTATACATCGTGCCACAACCACCTCACGATTTCACGGGGCACGCTGATGGAATTGTTCGATTTCTTGACGACCGGACCGTGCTCATTTGTGATTATGCCAGGGAAGAAGACGTTTATGAACGAGCACTTTTAGATGCCCTGGATAATGCTGGGCTGGATTATATCCCAATCCCTTACAATCCTTATGGAAATAAAGGTTACACCCAGGCTAATGGAATCTACATCAACTACCTGCAGATGAAAGACGTGGTGATCCTTCCCGTGTTTGGGCAAAAGGAAGATGATGATGCTGTGAAACGGTTTGCAGAACTTTTCGATGGTTACACCGTTAAAACGGTTGAGAGCAATGAAATAGCGGAAAAAGGGGGGATATTGAATTGTATATCTTGGAGTATTAAGACATTGAATTAAAAGACAATAGCGGAAGTATATGAAAAACGACAAATTGAGTTTCTAACAAGAATGTTATGCTAAATATCTGGCTGATATCCAAAAACAAGTACCTGAGTTTCCAATAAACAGTTGGTGGAGTGATATAACCTTGGCTATGGATAGCCATATTAATTATTAGGACAGGGAGAAGCATTGTGATTAGTTGAAAATGTATGCATTTATGAACCCAGACTATTCAATGTTCAAATACTACAAGGGAGAGAAATCCAACCCCTTTGATGGCACTCAGCAGAATGAGAATGCGGCTATGACGTTCTGGAGTTACGAAAGAATGTTCGAGGATAGTTTCAATAAGGGTGATTTTTCATTTGCTTTCTGGGAACCCTATTTCTCTGAGTCGGATACCTCTGAGGTGAAGGAACTTTTATCAACAAAACCTGTGGATAAGCAGGAATTGTTCAAATTATGGCTCTTTCACCTACTTATGGAGTACCTACCTGATAAGCACGAATTTTCAGAGCCTAACCGCTTCCTCAACCTGTACTTCAATTCAACCTCAATGCAAAAGCCAATAAATAATACACTCATCCTTGGCGCCATCATCGGCGATATCATCGGTTCCGTCTTCGAGTTCCATAATGTTAAAACAAGAGATTTCGAAATGTTTGGCGCTGGAACAGACTTCACCGATGATAGCGTGTTGACCTTTGCCACCATGGACAGCATTCTTAACGGTATCGATTACACCACGGCATACCAGACATATGGCAGGAGATATCCCCATAGGGGATACGGCGGATTTTTCAGGTCATGGATTCGATCATATGATCCCCAGCCGTACAACAGTTTTGGCAACGGATCGGCGATGCGGGTGAGCCCGGTAGGTTGGGCTTATGATACGCTGGAAGGTGTCCTTCTTCAGGCCAAAAAAAGCGCGGAAGTAACCCATAATCATCCGGAAGGCATCAAAGGAGCTCAGGCAACAGCCGTTGCCGTTTTCCTGGCACGGAATGGCTCTTCAAAAGCTGAAATCAGGCATTACATTCAGGACGCCTTTGGCTATGATCTGGAAAGACACATTGATGATATACGCCCATGTTACCATTTCAACGAAACATGCCAGGAAACCGTTCCGGAAGCCATCATCGCCTTTTTAGAGAGCGAAGATTATGAAAGCGCCATCAGGCTGGCCATATCCATTGGCGGGGATTCTGATACCGTGGCGTGCATCACCGGGGGGATCGCTGAAGCGTTTTATAAGGAGATTCCTGAATGGATGATGGAAAAAGCGTTGGGGCTTCTGCCAGGAGAGATCATCGAATTAATTGCGAAATTTTCTGTGAAGTACAGAACTGAAAAATTGTAAGCCTGTCTAAGGAGGTGTTCTGGATTACAATTTACCTTTCATCATCAATACATTGACATTTAGGCATATATTACTTATCTTTGATTAAGTATTTCACTATTCCATACCAGGTTTCAATTAAACAAAACAATCGGTATGCTTATCCGTTCTCAAGTGCTGACACTTTTCATGATGGCCTGCCTGCTGTCACCGGATGTATTTTCACAGGATTCAAAACCTCAACCCGCGATCATCCTTGCCGATTCACTGATGAATGATGGCCGGTATGAAGATGCAATAGCCAGCTATGTCGAATTTATTGATTCAGCGGGAAAAAGGGGAGATGAAGAGATCGCATTACTGGCCGGTGTGTATGAAAAAATTGCCTTGTGCTATTACTCATTGGACAAATACAATGAAACCATCGAATGGTTCAAGAAGACATTGGATCTGCAAAAAGAATCAGGAGATCTTGAAAATGTTGCCAATACACTGAATAACATTGGATTGAATTATAAAATATTGGGAAAATACGATCAGGCGATCGAATATTACAAAGAGGCCATTGCGATAGATGAACAACTGGGGAATAAAAGCGGTATTGCCAAAACCTGCAATAACATCGGTATGGTGTACCGTTCGTGGTCAGAATATGATCAGGCCATTGAATATTTTGAAAAATCACTCCGCCTGAAGAATGAACTGGCAGACCGTCAGGGAGTATCCACAACGTTGAACAATATCGGTCTTGTTTATACGGAATGGCAAAAATACGACCAGGCCATCCTGAATTTTAAAGAATCACTCAGTGTTGAAGAAGCGGAAGGGAATAACAAGGAAATTGCCAACCGGCTGAATAACCTGGGAAGGGTCTATTTCAAGTTGAATCAATTGGATACAGCCCTTGCATATTTTCAAAATGCCCTGCAGATCCAGCTTAAGTTAAACGGTGTTAGCCAGGCTGCACTTATTTATAACAACATTGGAAAAATATACATTCAAAAGGGAAAATATCCGGAAGCCCTTTCTTATCTCTCTTCAGCGCTTGAAATTTACACCGGACTGGGAATGGAAAGCGAACTTTCAACGGTGCTGGCCAATCTTGGCGACCTGAACAGGATACTGGGCAACCACGGACTATCGCTTAAACTCATCGACAGCAGTTCGTCCATTGCCCGCAGGTTGCATCACTTGACCCAACTTCAGCAGAATTATTTATTTTATTCGAATTTATACAGCGACCAGAAGAACTTCGAAAAATCCCTGGAATATTACCGGAAGTACACCGAAATGAAAGATTCTGTTTTTACAACCGAAATCTTAAGTCAGCTTTCTGATTTCCAGGTAAAATATGAAAAGGAAAAAGATCAAGCCCGGATTTTAATGCTCGAAAAGGAAAACCTGCGAAAGACCCTTCAGCGAAATGCATATATGTTTACCGGACTGGCTGTCTTGATTTTAGCTGCGTTCCTTGTTCTTTATTTCCGTCAGCGCTCCGTTCATGTCAGGATCATTTCAGAACAGAAAATACAACACCTTGAAGAGGAAAAGAAGCTTATTGCAGCGAAGCTTCTGGTTGAAGGACAGGAAGAAGAGAGAAAGCGGATTGCTACGGAACTTCATGATGGCTTGGGGGTTTTGTTATCGGCGACCAAGCTTCAGTTTTCAATTATCCATGATAAAAGCCCTGAAAATAAGGAACTGATTGAAAAAGCCACCCGTATGCTCGAGCAGGCTACCGGCGATGTAAGGAAGATCTCTCATAACATGATGCCGGGCCTTTTAACCAAACTGGGTTTTTATGAAGCGGTGGAAGATCTTTGTGAGAAGGTGAGCGATTCAGGCGAAATCAGAGCGGTCTGCACCATTGACGGCGACAAGGAACGGCTTGCGGAAAACAGAGAGATCATGCTTTACAGGATTGTCCAGGAAATGGTCAACAACACCATCAAACATGCCCGGGCGAAGAATATTATGTTGAATATCAGCGTTAAATCAGGGGGTATGGATGTTGTTTATTCAGATAATGGAATTGGATTCGATCTGGACGAAATGATGAATTCAGAATCGATCGGGCTGAAAAGTATCCAATCGAGGGTGAATTTTTTAAACGGGCACCTGGAAATCGATACAAAACCCGGAGCGGGCGTAAAATATTCAGTTCGGTTATCATTATAAATAGTTGTTGTACAGAGGTCCACGAAGAAGGCCCGAAGATCCACAGAGATCATTGCCGAATGATAAATTCTAATAGAGGAGGAAATCCGGATTGTTTAGCAATCCTGGTGTGGAATCCTCTGCGCCTTAGCGCCTCCGCGGTAAAAATGGAACAGATACCAAAGAATAACACGATTGTCAATTCGGCATTGTCGAAATACAATTTGAATGTCTCAAAAGTTCTTTGTGTAACATTTAGATTTGTTGCTTTATAAACAATAATTGTTCATAGTTCTTTGACATATTGGTGTAAGTTGTTGATTTTCTTTTCTTTTT
>AMWB02096547.1_pt5 | contig 27187 bp, 28 predicted proteins | sample 200311 | NCBI WGS metagenome assembly AMWB02 (sample SAMN02737377, study PRJNA173069) | bioreactor metagenome | biome: anode biofilm in microbial fuel cells | place: USA: California | collected 2010-12-16 | reverse complement strand
CCCGATTTCCGGCTTCCAGAAATCTTTTTATGCTCGAAAAAGCAAGGATCAGGGTTGTTCTGGCCGGGGATTATTCCGATGAAGAATTGGAAAAGGTCCTTGATAATTATACCGGTGAAATATTCATTATTTTTCCCGAAGAAACCGGTTTGCAGGAAAATGAAAAATTCCTCCCAAAAATCGTCAGCCCGGATGATCCTGCTTATTTGCTTTTTACGTCAGGAACTACCGGTCAGCCAAAGGGAGTTGCGGTATCAAATGGAAATGTCACTTCCTACCTGAATAACATCAGGCAAAAATTCGATTTTGGAACCGGTGACCGGTTCACACAAAACTTTGATCTGACCTTCGACCTGAGCGTGCACGATATATTCCTGGCTTGGTCGACAGGGGCCTGCCTGCTTGTACCGGACGATAATTCATCATTCGCCATGTCTCGTTTTATCAGGGAAAATCAACCTACGGTCTGGTTCTCTGTCCCCTCAGTGGTTAAATTAATGGACCGGATGAGGCTCCTTAAACCCGGTGCGTTCCCCTCCATACGGCTGAGCTTTTTCTGCGGCGAAGCATTGATGGCCAAAACAGCACTAGCCTGGCAAAAAGCAGTGCCGCAATCGGGGATCATCAATCTTTACGGTCCGACCGAAGCAACCATTGCTATTAGTAGCTATGAATTGCCTGAGGATAGTAAACAATGGAAAACGGAACTGGGTATTGTTTCGATCGGACAGCTATTTGAAGGAAATTCATACATCTTATTGAAAGAAAATCCAACGGCTGACAATGGAGAGTTATGCCTGGCGGGACCTCAGGTTGTTTCAGGTTATTTTGAAAATGAACAGGCTGACCGGGCATTTTTTTTCCATGGTGATTTGAATAAAATTAACTTTTATAAAACCGGAGATATTGTTTGTGCGGATGCTTTCGGGAACCTTTTTTACCTTGGGAGAAAAGATACGGAAGTGAAAATTTCGGGCTTCCGGGTAAACCTGAAAGAAATTGAAAACCACCTGGAACAATCCGACAAAGTAAGCCAGTCGGTGGTCGTTTTCGATCAAAGCGATGCGGGTGATGGGATACTGATTGCTTTCATTCTTGGTGAATTTGAAGATCATTTGGAGGCAGAAAACAAATTGGATGAATTTTGCCGCAGGCACCTGCCCTGGTACATGATACCGGGAAAGTTTATCTTTGTGAAAGACATCCCGTTGAATACTAATGGGAAAACCGATAAGGATGCTTTAATCAGGAATTATTACCATGGGAAATGATATAAGGAACCAGCTGCTGAACCTGATCCATCATAAGCTTCAACGGCTTGCAATTCATGAAAATGAGATTGGCGACAGCTTTGACCTGGTCAGGACAGGGCTGCTGAACTCACTGGAGTTCGTTGATTTGGTGGCTTCACTCGAAAAAATGAACGAGACCGAAATTGATTTTGAGTCGGCACTCGAAGCCGGAGACTTCACGACAATGGGTGGTGTGGTCAAAGCATTTGAAAAAGGACGATAATGGTAAAATTCAATTTTATAACACTTGATCAGCCTCAGCAGCCAGGCTGGGATGAAGTGAACGAACTTTTTCGGCAGATGTATGCTGCAATGGATGCCATGGGACTTATGATCCCGCTTGCAGAAGATGGCGCGGAAAATTGGGTGCAAACTGCTAAAAATATTGCCGGGAAATACGGGATTACTATCCTCGTAAAAAATGATACAAAACCCATAGGATTTGCCCATGGAACGCTCAGGTTCATGCCTGATTACCTTGGGGGATTATACATCGGCTCTATTACTCATGTTTATGTCGATGAACCATACCGTCGTTCAGGAATTGGAAAATTACTCATAGATAATCTTGAAGATTGGTTCTTGTCGAAAAAGGTACATTCCATCGAATTGCAAGTGATAACAGGAAATCGTGGTGCACAATCTTTCTGGCAGAAACTTGGCTACCATAACGAATTGGTCCAGTACCGAAAAATGATGTCAACGTGATCAATCCGTATTATTATCTCGACATGATCCGGCAATTGGATATCAAACCCGGAAGCATGGTGGTGGTGACTGCTGATGTGACCCGGCTGGCACTGGCTGGCCGAAGGATTGAAATCGGCTTCAGCATCGACAATTTCATCGATACCCTCAAGCAATGCCTAGGAAAAGGAGGAACACTCGTCATTCCTTCATTTAATTTCAACCTGAAAAATAACGATCATTATAATCCTTCGCGGACGTTACCGATCACCGGTGCCCTGGCTGTAGCTGCATTGAAGCGGCCTGAGTTTATCCGGACCGGCCATCCGCTGCACTCATTCCTGGCCTGGGGCGAACTGGCTGAAAAACTGGGATCGCTTAAAAACAAAAGCTCATTTGGACTGGATTCTCCCTTTGCGTTTTTTCGTGAATACCAGGCGAAAATGTTACTGATCGATACGACAATTACCGATGCATTTACTTTTGTTCATCATGTGGAGGAGATGGAGCGTGTTGGTTATCGAAGGTTCAGGAAAATAAACATCCATGTGAATGAAGTTGTGGGGAAACAGGGAAGCGGGGATGCGGGGAAAGGAGGAAAAGGAGAATTTTTACTTTATGCTAAAAAGCCGGGATGGACAATGGATCTGAGTGGACTGGAGAAATTACTCCTTGATAAAGAAGTCGCCAATAAAATGACCATCAACCAGGTGGTATTTACAATCGTTGAATTAAATGAAGCCTACCCGGTAATCCGGGAGGATATCAGGATGAACCATGCAAGAAACCTGGCTAAATTCAGTTATAATCTATATTTACGTGAAAAAGCCAAGTCTATCCTTGGTGCTTTTGGAATTCATACTTTAGCCGATAAAATCAGCCATGATCCTGGTTTATTGTAACCATATCACCAAACGGCATAGGTATACCTTCGATTTCATTTTCAAGGGTATATTGGGATTGGAATGTACACTGACCGATGATCAGCATCTTTTTACAACTGCTGAAGGAGCGAGAATTAATTACAGTGCAGATTATATACCAGGAGTTATTTCGTTTTATCCCGGCGGGTTACTTGAAGAGTCGGGTATAAGGGGTTATGGTGGTAAGGTGGTTAGGTGGCAGGAATGGCCGGTGATCTTTCCCGTTGAAAAGCCTTCAGCCTGGCCATATGATCCGTTTTCAATGATATTTTACCTGGTATCGCGCTATGAAGAATACCTGCCTTATGAGCCGGATGAACATGGTCGTTTTTCAGCGGAAAAAAGCCTTGGTTACCGGGAGGATTTTTTACATCTCCCACTCGTCGATATGATCGTCCATGAGTTGAAAAAATTACTGGAAAAGCATTACCCGGGATTAAAATTTCCTTGCCAACCGTTCATTTTTTTACCCACCTTCGATATCGATATTGCCTTTGCTCACCTGGGGAAAGGATGGACCAGGGCGCTTGCGGCCTGGGCTAAACTGTTCCTGAAAGCTGATATTAAACAACTTAAGGAGCGGATTTTGACGTTATCAGGAAAAATCAGCGATCCTTATGATAATTTTGACGTCCATATCGAATTGGCAAAAAAGTATTGTCATCCCTTGCATTATTTTGTTTTACTCGGCGATTTCAGCACATACGACCGGAATACCTCTTACAAAAGCAACAGGTTCCGGTCTCTACTTAAAAAGTTAAGCCTCAACGCATCGATGGGACTCCATCCCTCATATCGCGCACATCTTCGCCCGGATATTTTTAAAGAGGAGAAGAGGAGACTTGAGGAGATTTTAGATGTTCCAGTTACAAAAAGCAGGTTTCATTTTTTACGGTTAAAATTCCCTGAATCATACCGCTCGATCGTAAATGAAGGAATTACCGATGATTATTCGTTGGGGTATTCGACGACGAATGGTTTCCGGGCATCCACCTGCACGCCATTCTTTTTTTATGATCTTGAAAAAGAGGAAATTACAACATTGAGAGTTCATCCGTTCATCTTTATGGATTCCGCACTGTCAGATCATTTGAAAATGAAACCCCGTGATGCCGCCCTGGCGATCACCGGGATGGTCGACCAGGTGAAAAAGAATGGAGGCGAGGCCATCGGAATCTGGCATAATTATTCCTTATCTGAAAAGGACCAGTATCTGGGTTGGCAGGAAGTTCTTCAGGAAGTCCTTGAAAAATATCAAAATTCAACGATGTGATCAGGTACGTAAAACAACCAGATATCGACCAGGACAAATGGAATGCCTGCATTGGAAAAGCATTTAACGGCAATCTTTACGGCTATTCATGGTTCCTTGATATTGTCGGGCCGGAATGGGACGCCCTGGTTGAAAATGACTACGAACGCGTTTTTCCGCTGGTCCACCGGAAAAAATTCGGAATATCCTACATCTATCAACCGTTTTTCACTCAGCAGCTCGGATTATATTCGACAACCAAGCTCGATTCCGAGGCCCTTGGTGGTTTTATTTCAGCTATTCCGTCGAAATTTCGGAGCGTTGAGATCAATTTGAACACCCTGAATAAGGTTGATGAAACCAGGTTCAAAACTAAACCTCAGCTCAATCATGAACTTGATTTGATTAACAGCTATGAAAAGATCAGGCAAGGATATTCCGAAAATCTACTGAGAAATTTGAAAAAGGCCGATAAAGCAGGCCTGTCGGTGTCAAAAAATATCAAGCCGGATGATATCATAACGCTTTTCAGGCAGAATCGCGGGAAGGAAATCGGGCACTTAAAAGAGGAGAATTACCTCAGGCTGAAAAGAATTGCATATACGGCGATGTACAAGGGAATGGCCAATATACAAGGGGTTTATGATGAAAAAAACCAGCTTGTCGCCGGGGCTTTCTTTATCAAAAGCAATAATAAGGCCATTTTTCTTTTCTCCGGGCTGAGTGAAGAAGGCCGCCAGGTGGGCGCCATGCCCTTTTTATTGGATCAATACATCAAATCTCATTCAGGCCAGCACCTGACATTTGATTTCGACGGATCAAATAATCCTGACCTGGCCCGGTTTTACAAAAGTTTTGGATCAAAAGAATGCTGGTACCAGCGCCTGGAAATAAACCGGATGCCGGGAATACTGAAATTTGCATTGTATCTTTATAAAAAAATTCCCGGATGAAATTACATGTTCGAGAAAATATCCGCATTTCACTTGAATCCATCCGGAGCCATATGCTGCGGACGATTCTGACTGTCATGATCATTGCCTTCGGAATCATGGCGTTGATTGGAATACTCACTGCGATTGAATCCATTAAGTTTTTCCTGACGGAAAACTTCACGATGATGGGTGCCAACACGTTTTCGATCCGAAATCGTGAAATGATGGTCCATATGGGTGGTCAGTCCAATGATTCGAAACGTTATAAGCGGATTACCTTTGACCAGGCGATGTGGTTCAAGGAAGAATTCGATTTTCCGGCCCATGTTTCTGTTTCGGCCTATGCCACAGGAAATGCCACGATAAAATATAAGTCTCAAAAAACCAATCCGAATGTTTCCGTCCTGGGTACGGATGAGAATTACCTGGTCACGGGCGGACAGGAAATTGCACTGGGACGAAATTTCAATGAAAGCGAAGTATTTTATGGCGCTCATGTGGTGATTATTGGCAGTGAGATCAGTAAAGACCTGTTCAGGAACAATGAAGACCCGGTCGGGAAATTCATTTCCGTCGGACCGGGAAAGTACCAGATTATCGGCGTTTTAAAAGAAAAAGGATCGAGTTTGGGATTTTCGGGTGACCGAAGGTGTTTGCTACCCGTGAGCAATGTTCTTCAGTACTTTCCACGCCCTGACCGGACTTTTTTAATTGACGTGGCCGTTAATGATCCGTTGAAAATGGACCAATGCATCGGTGAAGCTATCGGGCTTTTCAGGATCATTCGGGGTGACCGGGTTGGTGAGGAGCAGACTTTTGATATATCCCGCAGCGATTCCATTGCCGAAATGCTGACGGAAAACATCAAATACGTTACCCTTGCCGCTACTTTCATTGGATTGATCACACTTCTCGGTGCTGCTATCGGCCTGATGAATATCATGCTGGTCTCGGTGACCGAACGGACGCTGGAGATTGGCATCCGGAAAGCGATGGGAGCCACCCGGTTTACAATCCGCAACCAGTTCCTGATGGAGGCTGTGGTCATCGCCCAACTTGGTGGTATGCTGGGCATTATTTTCGGTATCCTGATCGGTAATGTACTCTCTATATTTATGAAAACCAGCTTTATCATTCCCTGGGGCTGGATATTGCTCGGGGTGACGCTTTGCTTTGTAGTTGCCTTGATTTCCGGCATCATCCCGGCCAACAAAGCAGCTAAGCTCGACCCGATCGAGTCGTTGCGTTATGAGTAATGAAAGTTTAGGGCCTGAAAATTAGCGGCTTTCACCCGACATCAAAAAACCTAATCCTAATAACCTGTCATAGAAGTCGCCTTGCTGCTGGTAGTAAACGAAGATGCTATATTCATTACCCGTTTCCCAGTAACTGCCTTCAATAAAAGTCAGGTCTCCGGTCCGGGAATGATTGGGCAGAAACACATATGCGTAGTTGTAATATCCCTGCTTGAGAAAAACTTTGCCTTCATAGGCCCGTAATCCATTATTATAAATCATAAGATTTTCAGGATTGTATTGCCAGTCTGAAAATCCTCCTGCCACGTAAAGGTTCCCTTCTGCCAACGGCGGATAATAAGGCAGAAGAAAATGTACCCATGCGTAATCTCCTTCGCTGTAAGAATCCCTGGTGTCGTTTGCCGCAATCAACCTTCTTCCATTAATATCTTCTTCATAAATATAATTACCACGGTTTCTGGGCAAATCCGTCATCACATAAACCTGGTATCCATCATAGGTATATTGCAAAGATTGCATGCGGTCGGTATTGTACTTGAGCGTCTTCATGTCCAGGTAACGGAATTCATTACCCGCCGGGAAAGCCAGCTCTTCAATCAGACTGTAATTGTATTCATTACCGACAATGTTCCTGGGCTGGATATTTTTTATCACATTGTCCCATCGTCCGTTTTGCATGACGACGACATGAAGATTTCGGTAAGTATCTGACATGTAATAATTTTCGCTTAAGACCCGAAAACTAACCTGGTGATGAGTGTACCGAAGATTGAGGTCATAAGTATTTGCAATTTTTCCTTCAACAGTCACCAGCGGCTCGTAAACCATAAACCGGCGGGTAAGAATTACATTCTGATCCTGATCGGAATCCAGGAACACCCTGAGGACATAATTTCCTGATTTGGTGATCCTGATATTTTCGTTGGGAAAAGAGACCGAATAGTTTACATAAGGCACCGTGGTATTGTAAGAATATGTGTAATCTTCAATCAGGTCATCATAATATCCCGAGATATATTCCATAGGCTGGATATCCGATTTCTTCCAGTCGGCATCACAATGCAAAAAGGTATATCGGTATTGCTTATAATCAGCATCCAGGTCATCAAAAGCAAGAACCAGTTTTTCACCTGAATGGAGTTGAATGACAGGGGGGGAAAGTTCAAATCCCGCTTTATATAATAAGACAGTTTGTATGTTTTCCCGGTAAACGGCATTATCATTCCGGATAAAGCCTTGCTGATAATAGCTGTCATCCTGGGCTGAGGAAGTAAAAGAAACCAGGATGCATATCGCCATTAAAAAAGAAATATGATTATTTTTATGCATATCAAGAAGCAGGCAAATTTTCATGCAAAGGTCGCAAAGATTTCAATAATAATTCGTACACTTGCACGCCTGAAAATATTCATATATTTTTATATGTCTGAAATCATCAAAATAAAGAAAGGGCTTACGATCAACCTGTTTGGCGAAGCCGAAAAAACGATCAGTGAAATCAGCCCGAAACGATGTGCAATTAAGCCAACCGATTTCATTGGCGTATTCCCAAAGATGCTGGTTCAGGAAGGCGACCAAGTCAAAGCCGGCACCCATCTTTTTTTCGATAAATACCGGGAAAAGATCCATTTTACTTCGCCTGTCAGCGGCACGGTAAAAGAACTGAAACGGGGCGAAAAGAGGGTTCTGCTTGAAATCGTCATCGAATCTGATGGAAAAGATGAAGCGGTCGATTTTGGGAAAGCCGACCCCAATAAAATGAGCCGGGATGAGATTATTGAAAAGCTGCTGGTCAGCGGACTATGGCCCATGATCCGTCAACGGCCTTATTCAATCATTGCCGAGCCATCCGTTAAACCGAAGGCTATCTTTATTTCTGCTTTCGATACGGCCCCGCTTGCACCGGATTACGATCTGATCGTCCATAACAATGGCGAAGCATTCCAGGCAGGAATCGATGCGCTGACCAGGTTGACGGACGGCAAAGTGCATTTGAACCTCCATGCCGGCAGTACACCATCAAAAGTCTTTACCAACTGCAAAGGTGTTCGGATTACCAGGTTTTCAGGCAAACACCCGACGGGAAACGTCGGCACCCAAATCGCCCACATTGATCCGATCAACAAGGGCGATATCGTCTGGTACCTTCGCCCCCAGGAAGTGCTGCATATCGGTCGCCTGTTTCTGCACGGAAGATTTGATGCAACCCAACTGGTTGCACTAACCGGTTCTGAAGTTACCAGACCACATTATGTAAAAGCAAAAATCGGTACTTCGGTGGCTGAAATGACCGCTGATCATGTAAAGGCTGGAAACAACAGGTATATCAGCGGCAATCCGCTGACCGGCAAGAAAATTGAAAAGGGCGGATATCTTGGGTTTTACGATTCACAGGTCACTGTGATCCCGGAAGGCGATCATTTTGAATTCCTGGGTTGGGCCATGCCCGGTTTTAAAAAATTCAGCTTCTCCCATGCTTTCTTTTCTTGGCTCAAACCCAATGCGATGTACAGGCTGGATACCAATTACCAGGGAGGGGAACGGGCATTTGTCATGACCGGACAGTTTGAAAAAGTATTCGGGTGGGATATATTGCCGCTTCAACTGATCAAAGCTATTATGATTGAAGATATCGACCTCATGGAAAAACTCGGTATTTATGAGGTGGATGAAGAAGACTTTGCACTGTGCGAATTTATCGATACCTCGAAGACCGAGATACAGGAGATCGTTCGTAATGGGCTGAATCTCATGAAGAAAGAAATGAGTTAAAAAGGAGTCAGCAGTTGGTAGTCGGTACTTTTAATTTTGAATTTTTAATTTTGAATTTTAAATAATGAAGTCACTCAGAAATTTCCTGGATCGTGTAAAACCCCAGTTTGAAAAAGGCGGGAAATTTGCAAAGTTTCAATCGACGTTTGACGCGTTTGAAACTTTTCTTTTTGTGCCTAACAAGGTAACGCATGCCGGAAGCCACATCCGTGATGCCATTGATATGAAAAGGACCATGACTGTAGTAATCCTGGCATTGATCCCGTCATTGCTTTTCGGAATCTACAATGTCGGATACCAGCATTTCCTTTCACACGGCGAGGCAGTAAGTTTCTGGCAAATGTTTGGATTCGGCCTGGTGAAAGTGTTGCCGATCATCGTAGTTTCTTATGTTGTAGGGCTAGGCATAGAATTTATTTTTGCCCAGGCCCGCGGCCACGAAGTTAACGAAGGATTCCTGGTTACCGGGATGTTGATCCCGTTGGTCATGCCGCCGGATATTCCATTGTGGATGCTTGCGCTGGCCGTGGCTTTTGCAGTGATCTTCGGCAAAGAAGTATTCGGAGGTACCGGAATGAACGTGATGAATCCGGCGCTGACCGCCAGGGCCTTCCTGTTTTTTGCCTACCCGCAGGATATGTCGGGCGATAAAGTCTGGATCGCAGAAAAAGCCGATGCTTTTTCCGGTGCCACACCGCTGGGCTATGCGCTGACCGGTGATTATGACAAGATGCAGGCTCCTCTTGATATGTTCCTGGGATTCATCCCGGGTTCCATTGGCGAGACTTCCGTTGTAGCCATCCTGATCGGTGCGTTGGTATTGATCGGCACCGGGATCGGTAGCTGGAAAATCATGCTCTCTGCACTGCTCGGTGCACTGGGATTCGGTTATTTCCTGAACCTTGTCTCCTTTAATGAGTACACCGCAATCCCTGCCTATCAACACCTGATCATGGGCGGATTTGCTTTCGGGATTGTGTTTATGGCCACTGACCCGGTCAGTGCTGCTCAGACCAACCTGGGTAAATGGATCTATGGCGCCATGATTGGAATACTGGTCATCCTCATCAGGGTATTCAACCCGGCGTACCCGGAAGGTGTGATGCTCGCCATTTTACTGATGAATGTTTTTGCCCCGCTCATCGATTATTATGTTGTCGAAGCCAATATCCGAAAAAGGCAGAAAAGAATGAATCCTGCTAAAGCCTGATCATTGTAGAACCGGAATAAAATCAAAATATATGTACAGTAATTCATATGTGTTCCGTTACGCCGCCATCATGGTGATCCTGGTTGCTGCAGCACTGGCCTCGGTGGCTATGCTGCTGAAACCTGCCCAGGATAAGAATGTGGCCATTGAACGAATGAGAAATATCCTTGCGGCGGCCAATGTCGAAGCAACCGCCGATAATGCCATTGAACTGTTTGATAAGTATATTATCGAAGAAGAAGCACTTTCACCGACCGGTGAGGTTGTCGGCATTTATAAAAATCAGAAACTTGAAAAAGGTAATATCAGGCCATTTGAAATTAACCTGAAAGAGGAACTTTATAAGCATTCCAAAGGTGAGGAGTTTATACTCCCGCTATATATTGCCGATATCAATGGTGAGAAACTCTATATTTTTCCGATGCAGGGCAGGGGATTATGGGGGCCGGTATACGGAAACCTTGCACTGAATGATGATTTTAATACGGTTGCCGGTTCGATGTTTGGACATGATAAAGAAACCCCGGGGCTTGGCGCTGAAATTGAGCTGCCGGCCTTTGAATCGCAATTCAAAGGCAAGAAGATCTTCGATGAGAATGGTAATTTTACTTCCATCCGTGTGCTGAAGGGCGCATCAAAAGTCCTCAGCGCCGATCAGCTGATCCATGGAGTTGATGCTATCTCCGGCGGAACGATCACCAGCAACGGTGTTTCTGACATGATCAAAAGCAATATGACCAATTATCTTGAATACATTAAAAAACAAAAAATATAAAGAGCATGGAAGCTAAGGAAAAAGAATCCCTTTTTTCGGCAAAGAACAGGAAGCTGATATTTAACCCGCTGAATGTGGATAATCCCATTACCGTTCAGGTACTGGGGATTTGTTCGGCGCTTGCTGTGACAGCAAAGCTGAAACCGGCCTTCGTCATGGCATTGTCAGTTGTCATTGTCACCGCCTTTTCAAACCTGGTCATTTCCATCATCCGGAATGGAATACCGCCGCGAATTCGAATAATCGTGCAATTAACGGTCGTGGCCACGCTCGTGATCCTGGTCGATCAATTACTGAAAGCATTCGTTTATGATGTCAGCAGGCAATTATCCGTATTTGTCGGGCTTATCATCACCAACTGCATCCTGATGGGTCGCCTGGAAGCATTTGCAATGGCCAATAAGCCCTGGCAATCCTTCCTGGATGGAATTGGCAACGGTCTTGGTTATAGCTGGATCCTGATTGCCCTGGGTTTTGTCAGGGAATTATTCGGATCAGGGACACTCTGGGGCTACCCGGTGGTGCCACAGGCTTTCTATGAAATGGGCTATAAAAATAACGGCCTCATTATTCTTCCTCCGATGGCTTTAATCCTGGTCGGTCTGATTATATGGATACAAAGGTCGAAGACCCCTTCATTGGTTGATAAAAGCTGATTTTCATCATCTAAAAACGAGCTACTATGCAAGAATATATTAACCTGTTCGTTAAGTCCATCTTCATCGACAACATGGTCTTTGCCTTCTTCCTGGGCATGTGCTCATACCTTGCCGTGTCGAAGACTGTCAAAACTGCTGTCGGTTTAGGCATTGCCGTTGTTTTTGTTCAGACAATTACAGTGCCTGTGAATTATATCATTCAGAATTACCTGTTAGCTCCTGGCGCATTGGGCTGGATTTCGCCATCATTAGCCGATATGGACCTTAATTTCTTAAGTTTCATGATGTTTATCGCCACCATCGCGTCTATGGTTCAGCTGGTCGAAATGATCATCGAGAAATTCTCCCCGGCGTTGTATAATTCACTGGGTATTTTTCTTCCCCTGATCGCGGTGAACTGTGCCATTCTCGGTGGCTCACTGTTCATGCAGGAAAGGGAATATCCGACCCTTGGCCACGCCACTGTTTTTGGTGTCGGATCAGGAATCGGCTGGGCTATCGCTATCATTGGGATCGCTGCAATTAAAGAAAAGATCCGTTATTCAAATATTCCGGCACCACTCAGGGGCCTGGGTATTTCATTCATAATCACAGGCCTGATGGCCCTTGCTTTTATGTCATTTTTAGGTATTAAATTGTAATGTTAAACCCATTTTCAAGCGTTTGATGATGAGTATAGGTTTAGTAATAGCTATCAGTATAGTTGTCTTCCTGGTGATCATTCTGTTGCTGGTCGGAATATTGATTTTTGCCCGGATGAAACTGATGCCACAGGGAAAAGTCAGCATAAACATCAATGATGATAAGCAACTGGAGGTCGATCCGGGATCGTCACTCCTCTCGACACTGGCCGTTAACGGAATATTCCTTCCTTCTGCCTGCGGTGGCGGCGGAACCTGTGCTATGTGCAAGTGCCAGGTATTGGAGGGTGGAGGAAGTATTTTACCTACGGAGACCGGCTATTTTTCAAGAAAAGAGCAACATGATCACTGGCGGCTCGGTTGCCAGGTCAAAGTCAGGGAAAACTTGAAAATCCATGTCGATCCGCACATTTTCGGCATTAAAAAATGGGAATGTGAGGTGATCTCCAACCACAATGTTGCAACATTTATCAAGGAATTTGTCGTTAAACTTCCTGAAGGTGAGAACCTTGAATTCAAATCAGGCGGCTATATCCAGATTGATGTTCCATCCTGCGAAGTTGACTACGGCAAAGATATTTTTGTGGAGGAAGAATACAGGGATGAATGGGATAAATTCAAGATGTGGAACCTGAAGATGAAGAACCCCGAGCCGGTTTTCAGGGCATATTCAATGGCCAACCACCCGGCGGAAAGTAACATCATCATGCTGAACATCCGGATTGCAACCCCGCCATTTGATCGTAAAACAGGCGGTTTCATGAATGTTAATCCGGGTATATGCTCTTCTTATGTGTTTTCGCGCAAACCGGGCGATAAAATCATGATCTCAGGACCTTATGGCGAATTCTTCATTAAAAATACCAACCGCGAGATGATGTTCATTGGTGGCGGTGCAGGCATGGCCCCCATGAGATCACATATTTTTGACCAATTCAGGACCAAAAAGACCGACCGAAAAGCGACATTCTGGTATGGTGGCCGGTCATTGAGGGAGTTGTTTTATATTGATGAATTCCAGGAAATTGAAAAAAACAGCCCTAATTTTAAATTCCATATTGCCTTGTCAGAGCCCAAGGCTGAAGATAACTGGAAGGGGTATACAGGTTTCATCCACCAGGTGATCATCGATAATTACCTGAAACAGCATCCTGAACCTGAAGAGATCGAGTATTACATTTGCGGACCTCCCATGATGAACCAGGCCGTCCTTAAAATGCTTGACGATTACGGCGTTCCTAAAGAAATGATCGCTTTTGATGATTTTGGCGGATAATCTTCAATTCCGGCATCATCTTTGATCATTTTTTACAAAACCAAAATAATTATGATAAAAGCTATTTCTGTTTCGCTTCTGTTTTTATTCGGATTTATTTTCTACGCCAGTGCGCAGGATATTATTTACCTGAAAAATGGCTCTAAAGAGGAATCGAAAATTGTTCTGATTGGTCAAAAAGAGATCCAGTATAAAAAGTTCAACAACCTGGAAGGTCCTGTATATTCCTTGGCTAAGTCTGAAATCATGATGGTTACCTATGAAAATGGTGATTATGAGATGTTTTCCACGCAAAATGATGTAGCCAAACAAGCAAAAGAGGACCTCAAAACTAATTTTGCCAAAAACCTTCTCGGATATCACTTATTTGATGTGGTTTATGGTGATTTTACTTTTTCTTATGAAAGAATTTTATCATCAGGTACCGTGGGTATAGTCGTCCCGGTGGGATTTGGATATGCATACAACAGTGATTATTTTAACAATTCAGACAATTGGGTCAAGAACCTGATTTACAGTGGTATTGGGGTGAATTTTTATCCAACGGGGCAGGGTAAGTGGAGGTATTTTTTAGGGCCTGAAGTTAGGATTGGTTATGGGAAGCAAAGTTATTGGATGTCGTTATGGGATGATTACGGCAACTATATTGGTGATCAGGAAGAGGATACCGAAGGCATCTACACTAAATTCTATGTTAACAACGGCATAATGTTCACTCCGGTCAGAAACCTGAGCATATCGGCAATGGCCGGCGTCGGGATCCGATATTTCCCAAATGCAGGTGACTATGACGATCCCTATTATTCATCATACCACAGTACTGTGCTTCCTACAGGCTTCTTTTCTATGAACCTGTATTACCGTTTTTAACCTGACCGATGAAGCCCTTGAATGTTCCTCTGTTCTTGTTATTGATCCTGACAGCAATATCCTGTACACCTGAAGAAAAGAAAGTGGCATTCCAGGGCCAGGCACAGGGCACGTATTATGCCGTGACGTATTTTGATACCCGGGAAAGAAATTTTCAACCTCAGGTAGATTCAATTCTCAAAGCATTTGATCAATCGGTGTCCATGTGGGTGGAAGGATCCATCATTTCCAGGATAAACCGGGGCGATTCCAGTGTTCGTCCCGATCCCTGGTTCGTTGATATTTTTAACCGGTCGAAAGAGATTGCGGCCACTACGGATGGTGCGTTTGACTTCACCGTCGGTCCGCTGGTCAATGCCTGGGGATTCGGTTTTAAGGGAAAGATGAAGATGGATTCGGCCCTGGTGGATAGCTTAAGGAATCTTGTCGATTACAGGAAGGTGAGGCTGGAAAATGGTCGGATCATCAAAGAAAATGAGCGGGCTCAGTTTGACTTCAATGCCATTGCGCAGGGATACGCAGTCGATGTGCTTGGAAAATTCCTCGTTTCAGAAGGCATTCAGAATTATCTCATTGACATTGGCGGTGAAGTGCTGGGAAAAGGTATGAAACCGGACGGCAGTGCCTGGATCGTTGGAATTGAAAATCCTGCCACCGACAGCCTTTCGGAACGGACGCTCAATGCAAGAGTCAGATTAAGCGCAAAAGCCGTGGCCACATCAGGCAGCTACCGGAAATATTATGAGGAAGACGGCATCCGGTATTCCCATACGATTGATCCGAAAACGGGGTATCCTGTCAGGCATTCATTACTCAGCGTCTCTGTGATGGCTGATGATTGTGCCACCGCCGACGGTTATGCAACGGCGTTTATGGTGATGGGATTTGATAAAGCGAAGGAATTTGTCGAAAACGAGCCCTCACTTGAAGCTTATTTTATTTATGCGACGCAGGACGGGCTTTTCCAAACATATTCCACGGAAGGTTTCCGGAAAATCATCGAACCCTAATTCTCATCCACCGTTGCATTCCTGCATTCCTTCCCGCCATCCGCATTGCCGCACGAGCAGCCGTAACGTTCTCCAGTGGCAGGATCGATACTTGAGCAGCTTTTTTTGAATTCTCCGTTTTTCTTTAACAGGATTTTTATCGCAAAACCGGCAAACGCCAGCCCGATGAAAATTATTGAGATGAGAAGAACCTTTAATATCATAATTCAAAATTAAAAATTTAAAATTCAAAATTGAGCTGAATTGCCATGTAAAAGCAGTTATATTAACTGCCAACTGCCAATTGCCAACTGCTAACTGTTAACTGCCAACCGTCTGCTGAATTCGGAACAGATGATCCCCGCCGCGACTGAGGCGTTTAGCGATTCAGCCCCTTCACGTCCGGCCGGGATGCCAATCCGTTTTGTCAGTAAAGGCAGCAAGGCTTCCGATATCCCTTTCGATTCATTGCCAATCACGATGGCCGAAGGATATAACAATGTTGCCTGGTAAATGTTTTCTCCGTCTGCCATTGTTCCGTAAATATGCCATCCTTCCAGGTGGTGGAGCTGGTCTTCGAGCGGGCCGTAATGCAGTTTAACCCGGCAGATGGATCCCATCGTTGACTGTACAACCTTTGGATTGAAGACATCTACCGTATCTTCCGAACAAAAGATCTGCCTGATGCCGAACCAGTCGGCCGTACGGATGATCGTACCCAGGTTCCCAGGATCCTGGAGATGATCGAGCACCAGGATGATCTTACCCAGTTGATCTGCCGAAGTTATCCCGGATTCAGGATAATTTACAACGGCCAGGACCTCATTGGGCGTCACCAGGTTGCTGATCCTTTTCAGATCGTCTTCAGTGACTTCCTGGAGATTAATGTTTTTTGAAACCGATAAATAGTGGTTGGATTCGATCCAGGAACCAGTAGCATAGATTTGCTGAATAGTAAAATGACTGTGCAGGAATTCATCGACAAGTTTGACACCCTCAGCTGTAAAGGCACGGTTCAGGTCACGAAATTTCCTCAGCCTCAGTGAGTGGAGATATTTGACCTGGTTTTTGGAAAGCATGGCCGATTAATATGACTTGCTCATGGATGTTGGGATACCGATGATGAAATCGGCCAGGTTCAGGCTTTCCTCTGCCAGGTTATCCATTGAATCCTGCTCGACAGACGCGATCGTCATGATCTTTAGATCGGGTCTGGCCTGTTTGATATACCAGATGATCCCTTCATAATTATTGCTGTGGTAAGTGCCGTTATAATGAATGAAAGTGCTTCCTTCCCTGTAATTTTTGAGAATTGAGTAGGCCATTGCAGCATCTTTTATCGCCTGGGCCTTTGGAATGTTGGGCGAAACATGGTCTCCGGCGCCGCCCATCATCTCGATCATGCCTTTGTAGCCAGGTAATTCCGGATCGTAAGCAACGGGAAGCGGTGGCAGGAATGCTTTGGCATCTGTGCTCAGGCTGTCGAGCCCTTCAAAGCCTGATTTGTTGACCAGTGCCGCATATCGCCTGGGAATATTAGTGGCGATGAACGGGATCTTGTTTTCAAGGGCAAATTGGACCAAAGGTTTGTAATCAGTCTTATAATTGTCCCATAATTTTACTTCGGCTTCAAATGTCTTTTCCTTCATTTTTCCAGCAAGGTATTCATCCAGGATGAGCTGGTCATCCGTTTCGAACATTTCGGCACCCATAATCACCTGCTTAGTTTTATCAGAATAAATATCCCGGGTTAGTTCAAATTCTAACCAGTGGCAAATGGGTGAATTGTGCAACTCCCCGAAGAAAACGATATCCGCCTTCAAAGCACTTTTAACAACATCGCTGTAGTCAGTCGGTTTGCCTTTAGAATCAAAGATCCGGTATGCGGGCTTGTCCATTTTCATGGCTGTTGTGGCAAAAAATATGACCAGGGATAACAAGTAAATTCTTTTCATGAAGTGTAATAGTATTAGGAATTATTGACGGTTTACTTTATACGCTTCCCGGTTTTTTTCAGGTTTTCCAGCATGAACATCAAGGGCAGCAGGCTCTCTATACCGTCGACGATCTGAACATGACTGTTGTTATTTCCCATGATGATCCTCATTTTCTTACCGGATCTGCTTTCAGTTTCGGCCATTACCTGCCTGCATGATCCGCACGGGGTGATCGGCTTTTCAAGCTTGAATTCGGTGGACCTCGCAAAAATGGCAATAGCCTCTGCCGGAATATCCGGATATTCAGACTGGGCAAAGAACAAAGCGACACGTTCGGCGCACATCCCGGATGGGTAGGCTGCATTCTCCTGGTTGCTGCCCCTGAATATTTTACCGTTTGCCAGCTTTACTGCGGCACCAACCTGGAAAGAGGAATATGGAGAATACGAAGTTTCGGAAGCAAGGACAGCTTCGGCCAGCAATTCCCCGTCAGATGATGCCAGATCATCCGTTGAATTGTATTCTTCGACTTCTATAATGATTTTATTCTTCATCTTCATTTTCGTGTTCAACCCGTTCAGGCTTGATCGTTCCATCAAGTATAGCCAGGTAGGTAGCACTTCCCTGCAATACTTCTGTGGCTTTTGCAATCTCCGGATCATCGCTTAAAGACGCGACGATTCTTCCTTTCTGGTAATAATATCGGCCAACAATTTCGTCTTTCAAGATCATTTTAATCTCATCCTTGTAGGTGACCAGGTCTTCGCTCTTATCATGCAGGATCTTTGATTTCAGGCCATTATATTCACTTTCGATCGCGTCGAAGTAATTTTCCTTCTGCGCATTGATCTTCAGTTTTTCCAGTGCTTCTTCACTGGCGGTCTGATAATCATAAGTTTTATCTTTAAGAAAAGCGATCAGATCATTATAAGTTTCATCGGAAATTTCAAATTCCTCCGGAGCCGGGATGCTATTGTGTGTCAAATAATACTGGTTTGCAAAATCAAATAAAAGGTACTTTGTGACCAGTGTCTGCGAAATCTTGCTGAGTTTCAGGGGATCCTCGTACACATCGGGCTCAATTCCGCCGCCATCATAAACTGAACGGCCATTTTTTGTCTTGAATTCCGAGATCAGTGAATCAGGTATTCTGTCGGAATTGCCGTTTTCGTCCTTGTGAAAGTAATCGATTGCCTGGATACAGCGGCCACTGGGAATATAATATTTTGCAACGGTAATCTTAACCTGTGAATTGTAAGTCAGGGGAACCACATTCTGCACAAGTCCTTTCCCATAAGTGCGCTGTCCGATGATCACTCCCCGGTCAAGATCCTGTATAGCTCCTGCGACAATTTCTGATGCTGATGCGCTTCCGCGATCAACCAGGATCGCCAAAGGAATGTCTTTATCGACCGGGGCCATACGGGTATAATGATCCTGGTTTTTAGTGGCAATCTTACCTTTAGTGCTGACAATGAGCTTTTTCTCTTCAACAAAAATGTTGCAGATATTGACAGCTTCATTCAGTAATCCGCCTCCATTTCCCCGGAGATCAATAATGACCCCTTTAATTTCATGACTGTTTTTTAATTCGAGGAAAGCTTTTTTTACTTCTGATCCTGCATTTTGGGTGAAATTGGTCAGTTTGATATAGGCCATACCTCCTGGCAGCACTCCATAGTAAGGGATATTTGGAATTTTGATCTCTTCCCTGAAAACTTTTACCACGACAGGATCGGCAATTCCGAGCCGTTCGATACGTAATTCCAGTTCCACGCCGGGCTGTCCTTTTAGAATTTCACTGACCTCATCAGAGTTTTTATCTTTCATCGACTTGCCATTGATCTCCAGGATTTTATCACCGGCGATCAAACCTGCTTTTTGCGCGGGAAATCCTTCATAAGGTTCTGAAATAACCACATATTCACCACTTTTATGGATCAGCGCCCCAATGCCTCCGTATTGCCCCGTAGTCAACAGTTTGTAGTCTTCAGCATTCGATTCAGGTATGTAAACCGTATACGGATCAAGCGTCTCAAGCATCGCATCGATGGCTGTCTCAGTCAATTCCCCGGGGTTGATCTCCTCAGCATAGTTTTTATCCAATTCCTTCAGCAGTGTAGCGTAAATATCGAGATTTTTCGAAATCTCAAAATTATTCTCTGTCTGGCTGAATGAAACTGAGGATATCAGAACTACTGAAAGGAGGCAAGACAAAAGAAAAGGACGAAAATATTTCATAGTGAGTTGTTTTATTAATCAGACAAAGTTGGCGCAGGATTGTTCAATGGTTTGTCAAGTATTGCATATAAACGTTTTAGTACTGCTTTTATTTTAGTTTCCATTTCTACCGTGGTTAAGGTAATATTTCCGGTATAAATAATGGCAATAACTCCTTTGCGTTGATTTTTTTCAAGATGTTGGTAGAGATGATGTTTGTTGAGCCGGTAGGTTTCCCTGATCTGTCGTTTAATCCGGTTACGATCAACCGCATGCCTGAACGATCTTTTGCTAACGCCGATGAGAATTTGCGCCGGCATAGAGGATTCCAGGGGAACCGAAAGCCAGAAAATCTTAAAAGGATAAATAAAAAAGGAAGTGCCTTCGGCAAACAGCCTGTCAATTAACTTTTTTTTTCTCAGTATTTCATCTTTCCTGAAGGAGAAGAAGGACATATAAGGTTACTTCGATTTTTTCATGTTCTTCTGCAGATATTCTTCAATGGCCATGGTCATTGAAGGTGCAGATTTAGTCGGTGCTTCGATATTCAGATTCAAACCGGCGTCAATAACTGCTTTACTGGTGGTAGGTCCAAAGGCACCGATGATTGTACTGTTTTGTTTAAATTCAGGAAAATTCTTATACAACGAAGCGATTCCGGAAGGGCTGAAGAAGACAAGCATATCGTATTTTTTAATATCGATATGGGATAAATCACTGGCCAGTGTTTTATAAAAAACACCCTTAGTGTAATTTACCTCACTGTCGTCCAGCATTTTAGAAATGCTTGCCTTATGAATGTCCGAGCATGGCAATATATATTTTTCCTCCTTGTGTTTCCGGATGATCTCCATCAGGTCTTCAAAATTCTGCTTGCCATGGAAAATTTTCCTTTTCCTGTATTGAACATATTTTTGAAGATAAAAGGCAGTTGATTCGCTCATGCAGAAATACTTCATGGTTTGCGGAATATCGGCCCGAAGCTCTTTGGCCATCCTGAAATAATGATCAACCGCATTTCGGCTGGTGAATATAACGGCAGAATAATCCAACAGATTGATTCTTGACTGCCTGAATTCTTTGGAAGGAATCCCTTCGATTTTTATGAATTTGTAAAAATCGATTTGTACATTATATTTCCTGGTAATATCACCATAAGGTGATTTTTCGATGTCGGTCGGCTGAGGTTGTGATACCAAAATGTTCATCAAAATCTTTGAATATCAAATTGTTAATACTGCATCTTTCAACAACAACCATTTTTTCTCTCAGGAGAAAAAATATTTGCTAAGAAATTTTGCGGCAAATGCCAGGGGCAAAATTTCGAGGGTGCAAAGGTACAAAAATAAATGAAACAACGAAAATTTAGGATCAGATAAACCAATGGCGATACCGCGGAAAAATCTGAGCCCAAGCAGGATGGCAGCAATAGCTCCGGCTATATAAAAGAAAACCTCATGGAATGTATAGATGATCAACAGCAACAGGGGTAATAACAATATCCCCAGTACAAGATTGTAAATCAAGATGTTTTGAATATACTCACGCGCCGTTTCCGGATTTTTAAACGTTATTCCGATCAACCATATAGCCAGGATTTTAATTAAGATATAAGCGATATAGATCCCGAAAAATTGAGCAAACATCAGCAGGGTTTTTAATCCTTCCGACGATCCGGGTGAGAATACTTCCGTGCTTTCATAAATAAAGAGTGTCGATGAAATAATATAAATAGCCAGCAGGGGAAAGAAACTCCGGTGAGAATGGACCGGACTTTCCCTGATCAGTTGTATAGAAGCCGAGCGCTTAAAAATAGATGAGCCGAGCAATTTCAGCCTCTTTTCATGATAGAACCGAGTCATGGTCAGCAACATAAATCCTGCAAGTAATATCCAAAAAATCCAGTTGTTCTGTACATCAGATGTGATGATCCGAATGACGTTCAAATCCGGAGGGGCTGTATTCAGAAAAGGAGTGGGAGGTTCGTAAATCCTGTGGTGCATTTCCCACAGCCCCGGATCCAGGAATTCACTGACTGATCGTCCCGGACAATAAATTATGGTATCAGCGATTTCTGGCGACAAGTTCTTCGATTTCCTTGCAAAAATAGCTAAAAGAATTCCTCATTGAAGACAGTTCATTATATTTGCTTAGAAATGTCTAATGACCAATAACCAATAACTTATAACCTAATTCAAATTCCATGTTCAATCTGATATTATTCGGGCCTCCGGGTTCAGGCAAGGGCACGCAATCGGTGCGGATAGCAGAAAAGTACAACCTCGTGCATGTTTCCACAGGAGATATTTTCCGGCGGGAGATTAAAAACCAGAGTCCGCTGGGAATCAAGGTACAAAGTATTATTGAAAAAGGAGAACTTGTACCTGATGAATTACTGGTCGATATACTCAGGTTAGCACTACGGCAGGCCGGTAATCCTGGAGGTTTTGTATTTGACGGTTTTCCGCGTACCCTTCCCCAGGCTGCCGATCTCGATAAGCTGCTGATGGAAACCGGCAACCAGGTTTCCCTGGTGTTGGCACTGGACGTTGATGAAGAAGAAGTTGTGACCAGGCTTTTAAAAAGAGCTCAGCTGGAGGGCCGGAAAGACGACACGGAAGACGTGATCCGCAACCGCATGAAGGTTTATCATTCTCAAACCAGGCCTTTGATGGAATATTATGAAAAGCAGGGAAAGTTCGTTTCCCTGCTCGGAGTAGGTTCAATCGATGACATTTTTGCAGGTATCTGCAAAGTGATTGATGAAAAAAGGGCTTAGACCAGGTCCATCGAAACGCTGACGCCGGTATCCTGGTTGAACACCACCTTGAATCCCAGTTTCTTGAATACTGTGATCATGGCCTGGTTGTCTTTGGTCGTTTCAGCCGCAACCCGTTTCAGGTGCCACTGGCGGGCGATTTCAACACAGTATTCTGTCAAAAGCGTTCCCAATTCTTTCTTTTGCCATGCATCTGAGATCAAAACCGCATATTCTACGGTTTCATGGTCCAGGTCTGCAATTAGTCGGCCAACGCCGATGAGTTTCTTCTTGCCAGCTTCAACCACTTCAGCGACGATCGCGATTTCCCTGGCATAATCAATAAAGCAGAACTGCGTTGCGATCTCATGGGAATCGTAGTGGAAATTGTACCTGAACCTTGAATAGATCGATTCCTTGGAGCAACTGCCCAGCAAGTCAAGCCATAGTGGTTCGTCTTCAGGTTTGATAGGCCTGAGAAGGATCGTTGTACCGTCAGCCAGTTTAGCCGGTTTGGTATATTTATCCGGGTAGGGATGAATGAGCAAATGTGAGAATTGGGGAAGGTCTTTGCCAACCAGTTCCTGATCGATGACGATCCTGGCATCCAAAGCAATGACATCCGTGGTTCCGACAAGCAACGGGTTGATATCCAGTTCGATAATTTCCGGATAATCTGCAGCAAGGTATGATAACCGGATAATGACTTCGATCAGTTTCTCGATATCTTTTTCCGGGGCCCCACGATAGCCTTTCAGAAATGGATAAATCTTGAGTGATTTGATCATGGTCCGGGTCAGTCGTTCATTCAACGGAGGAAATGCCAGCTTTGTATCTTTGAATACTTCCGCGCCTGTGCCACCCATGCCTACTAAAAGAACTGTACCGAACACATGGTCTTTTTTGATGCCGAGGATCATTTCTGTCGCATCTTTCATGTTCACCATAGGCTGTATAGTTACTCCTTCGATTACTGCTTCGGGCATTTTTTCTTTAATGCTCCGGGTCATATTTTTGAACTGGTTCCAGACCCCATCTTCATCTTTAATATTCAAGATGACACCACCAACATCTGATTTATGCGTAATGTCGGGTGAATGAATTTTCATCACCACGGGGTAGCCGATACGGTTTGCAATATCTGCGGCTTCGATAGCTGATTTGGCCACTACCGGCTGCGTTGTCGGGATTCCATAGGCAGTCAGGAGAGCTTTTGAAATATCTTCTGAAAGGATCCTGTCTTTGGTAAAGTGTTTTTTAACAAATTCTTTCCGGACTTTATCACGATCAAGTGTAAAGGATACCGGGAAATCCTTCGGGGTTTCGAACAATGAGTCGAGGTTCTTTGAATAGCTGGCCAGGGTCATAAAAGCCCTGATGGCCCCTTCCGGTGTATCGTAAGTACTGATCCCGTGTTTGTTGAAAATATTGATCCCTTCGCGCATGCTTTCACCGCCAAGCCAGGCCGCCATGATGGGTTTTGCGGTATGATCAGCCAGTTTGGTAATTTCAAGGGCAGTTGCCGTAGGATTGGTCATGGCCTGGGGTGTGAGGATGACCAGAGCAGCATCCACATCCGGATCTTCCAGGACGATCCTGGTTGCTGTTGCAAATCGTTCAGGAGGCGCATCTCCGAGCACATCGATCGGGTTACCGTGTGACCAGAAAGGGGGCAGGTAGTCGTTCAGTTTCTTCATCGTTTCATCCGACAGTTTGGTGAGTTTACCATCCATCGAAATCAGGGCGTCGGTGGCCATAACTCCGGGACCGCCGGCATTGGTGATAATAGCCAGGTTCCTTCCTTTAGGGATGTTTTTCTGGGCCATAAGTTCGGTAAAGTTGAAGATGTCGCCGATATCATAAACGCGGGCAACTCCGGCACGCTGGAAAACAGCGTCATAAATCGTATCTTCAGATGCCATGGCCCCGGTGTGCGAGGCGGCTGCGGCGGCTGATTCCGGGAAACGGCCTGCTTTGTAAACGATGATAGGCTTTTTACGGGCAAAAGCACGTGCAGCTGTCATAAACTGCCTGGCTTTTGATATGGATTCAACATAAAGGATGATAGAGCGGGTGTTCGGGTCCTGGCCGAAGAAATCGATCAGGTCGCCGAAGCCAACATCCATCGTATTTCCGATCGAAACAAAGTAGGAGAAACCGATATTTTCTTCCTTGGCCCAGTCAAGTGCGGAGGTACAAAGAGCACCCGATTGAGAGATGAACGCGACATGACCTTTTTTCGCCGTTCCGGAAGCAAAGCTCACGTTCATATTATTTCCCGGCACAATGATACCGAGACAGTTAGGCCCGATAACACGCATTCCGTCATACTTTGCCACGATTAATTTAACTTCTTCTTCAAGTTTTTTCCCGTCAGCCCCTGTTTCTTTAAAACCGGCCGACATAATAATAATACCGCGGATGCCTGCATCACCGCATTCTTTTAAAATGCCGGGCACTGTTTTGGCATTGGTACAGATCACGGCCAGGTCAGGGACCTTGGGCAGGTCTTTCACGTTTGGATAACAGGGAATCCCCATTACCGCTTCATGTTTGGGATTAATCGGATAAACCACACCCTGGAAGCCGCCTCCCACTAAGTTTTTCAATGTTATTCCACCCACGCTGTTCGGATCATTTGAAACGCCGATGATGGCGATTCGCTGCGGCCTGAATATCTTTTGTAATGTCTTTACTGCCATTGTATTTCTATATTATTAAATTATAATAAAAATGCCTTTTTTAACAAACGCACAAAGGTAGATTTATTTTGTGAAATTTTTAACAGCAAGGGAAAAATTAGTCAGCAGTCAGCAGTCAGCAATCAGCCTAACCCTAAAGTCTTTCTATAGACGCGGTGCACCTTGCAAACCTTTCCGCCCATCTTTTCCATTTCTCCGCGGATCTTATGATTTTCTTCGAGCTCAAGGTGGCTGTGAATTTGTTTGATACCACGCCGGGCGCAAGCTTCCAGCATTTTAACACCCATCATCACATCAATACCCGTTCCCTGGTGAGATGCCCTGATCCCGCCGATCATCAGGACAATAAAGTCTGTCCTTTTCATTTCTTTCATAATACGTAAGAAACCAAAGGGGAACAATTTACCACCGGTTTTTTGAAGTGCGGGGCCCACATCCGGGACAGCGATGAAAAATGATATTGGAACGCCTTTATCCGTGATTATGATCGTAAAATCGACATCGAGGATCATCATATAATCATCCGCGAACTTTTGCATTTCTTCCTCATCCAACTCATATGAGCCGTAAATATCCCTGAATGTTTCATTGATCAGCCTCATGACTGGCATGATATAAGGCCTGAGTTCTTTTTTATTTCTGAGTTGAACACATTGAATATCCTTATTACGGCTGACCCGCTCATAGATCCGCTGGTAAAAATCAGGGATTTTATCCGGCACCGGGATCTTGTATTCAAACAAATCGACTTCTTTCGTATAGCCTTCTTTCTCAACGAGATCGATATAATATGGATCATTATAAGGGGCAACAATGGCGGCCCTGATATCGAAGCCATTGATCAGTAATCCCTGCGGATCTTTGTCAGAAAATCCGAATGGTCCGATTATTTCATCCATGCCTTTGGACTTTCCCCAAACCTCAATCGCATTAATCAGGGCATGAGCAACTTGCTGGTCATTTATGCAATCAAATTTAAAGAATCTGGCACGTTTTATTCCCGTATGGTCATTGTTCAAATGATGAATGATCCCCATGATCCGGCCGGCAATTTTCCCATTCTTGTAAGCCAGGTACATGATGGTATCATTAGTGCGGAGTGCTTTATTCTTTTTGGGATTGTGAAAGTTTTTTTCGTCGAAAAAAATTGGGGGGAGCCAATAGGGATTGTTTTTATAAATCAGGAAAGGGAACCGGATAAATTTTCCAAGGTCATTGCGCGATTGCACTTGCTTAAGCTCTATAGGCATAATGATAATTTAGTTCCCTTTGAATTGAATTTGAGACGAAATAACCGCAAAGACGCAGGGGCGCAAAGATAGAATTTAAATGATTTGCACCTCCGCATCTCTGCAGTAAATAGAGTCCTGATCAAATTCAGGCTTTCTTTATGACAGGTTTTACCAGCGAAATGGTCACTACGGCTACGATACAGAGAATCCCGCAGATTGTAAATGCAAGCGGAAAATTTCCCAGATCGCCAAGTTTTCCACCTAATACCGGCCCAAATATACCACCGATGGCGTAGGCTAAAAACACCCAGCCGTAATTCATCCCGACGTATTTAGTGCCAAATGTGTCGGCTGTTATTGTCGGGAAAAGTGCGAAGTTTCCGCCGAAATTAAAACCGATAAGCATTGCAAACAGGTAAAGGGTGTATTCATTTCCGGCCATGAACTGGAAAAGATAGACGAATACTCCCTGGCTGGCTGCCATGATGATGATCGAAAGTTTTCTTCCCAGTTTATCGCTGAGCATTCCCCAGATGATACGGCCGAGTCCGTTAAACAAAGCAAAAAAGACGGCCATGGCGAGTGTCGCAGCTGCACTGGCGACTTCTTTGCTGATGCCATTATCCTGCAATGCCTGCATAGGCCATAGTTTCATCAGTCCGATGCTCATCAGGCCTGCGCTGGCGACGAATGCAAAGGTCAGGAGGATGAGGTAAAATTGCTTTGTTCTGAGCATTTCCCAGCTGGTCAGTGTTACAGAACCGGCCAGTGGCTTGGAGCTTGTGGCCTGAGGCGGTTCCC